>ERZ772867.78-NODE-78-length-135408-cov-25.796591_pt1 | contig 135408 bp, 102 predicted proteins | sample MGYA00511341_ERZ772867 | MGnify/ENA primary metagenome ERZ772867 (study PRJEB29015, sample SAMEA2737707) | human gut metagenome | biome: human gut; feature: human-associated habitat; material: faeces | place: China | collected 2012 ... | reverse complement strand
AACAAATCCAAGTTAGACCATTTCAAATGGTTCGATGTCTGCCCGGATGCGACACATCTGGTGTGTCCATCCTCGCAGTATCCGGTTCTCAAGGTGCACGCTCTGCGGCTGATCCGGTCTCACCGGGCCGCGCGGCAAGGAGATATACTGCCAGACCGGAGGGGCGCCGTGGGCGGGAATCGCGCACTCCATATTTTGTTCACAAATGAATAGAACCCTCAGTTGCTTCACTGAGGCCGCATTCGAAGCAGCAGCTTCTGATATTGGCGATGACCAGCTGGTTTATAGGTGTTAAGGCATCGGTCATCTCTGGAGCGCCACTTTACTCCAAAAGCATGAGCTATTTGTTTCCCGTCGGTAAAAGGCGGGTTTTGTTCGCCAAGCGTTCTTATATATAGAGAAGTTCGGGTTCGAACCCGTGCACCGTCAACTAAAAAGCGACCAGCCGGAGCCGATCGCTTTCTATTCTATGCTGGAGCATCCAGAGGGTGCTTCCGAACTCATTTTCTCGCTGCCATTCATGCTTTCGAAGCATCGTTTGACCTCCGCAGCCTCATGTTTTGAGGATCTGCCGTGTTTATCACTGTTATCCATGAGTGTGTGGAAGTGATCCTCATACAGATACATGCAATCCGCCAGAAAACTGAGAAGCATCTTTCTGCAGCCCTCGTTGTCTATCCTCGCATCTCTCAGGTCTTCCGGAAATTCACAAGCAGTCTTGGGGTCAATTTGTTTCTGCTTTCAGAGACTTGTTTGAGAGTTTTTAAAGACAGTTCAAAACAATAAGTGAGACACCATAAAGCAGAGCAAGATGTGCCGGATAGAAAATGTAGAAGAAGTATTTCAGCCTCAGCCCTCGCTTGCCATTATAAAAATTGATAAGCAGCAACGAAACAACCGCGGCAGCAACATCAGGATTAAGTACATTAGCTGCAGCAAGCTCAAATCCGCCGCCAACTATATGGCATGACGAAAGGAGCACTGCGCATACTGCAGCAAAGAACATCTTGCCCTTGCTGTCGTGGAATAAATAGAATGCAGCCACAAGCAGAATGCCATACACACCGCCATCTAGTTTAGTGTATTCAGCTGCCAGTGCTGTCAAAACAATCAGAGCAATTTCTGCGATGCATCTCTTCCATTTTGAAAGGCTTCGTATCTTTTCCAGAATAATCAAAAAGACCAAGGAAAGCAGGAGCTCACACATAACATTTTGTTGCCGAAGGTCGAATAGTTGCCCGGTTTGAACGAAATCGTATATGGGCTCCGCAATGATTGCGAAGACAAGCATATTTCGCAGGTACTTCTTTATGTCATGAGTATGCAAAAATCCCTCAACTATCAAAAAGCAAAATAAGGGAAATGCAATTCTGCCAAGAACATGAAGCACATCCGAAGCCTCGCTTAGAATCGCCCACTGTTCGTCTGATATCTGACTGTACGATGCGTGAGTCATGATTCCATTGGTCAGGACGATCCTGCTTACATGATCGAGAACCATCGAAATGGCTGCTATTATCTTTAATGTGCTGCCGCTAATTCCGTATCTATTTGTTTTCATTTCGTATTCCTTACTTTGGGTGGGCCGTCAGGGGTTCAGCCTGCTCCGCAGGCGGCCGCTGCGGCGCTTTCGCGCCTTGCGCGCTGCGCTGGCAAACGCTCACGCGTTTACTCAGCTCCGCGCCCCGACGGGTTCGAACCCGTGGCGCGGCAACAAAAAAGCGGCCGGCGTCCACCAGTCGCTTTTCTATTCTATGGTGGGCCGTCAGGGGTTCGAACCCTGGACCTTGGGATTAAAAGTCCCCTGCTCTGCCAGCTGAGCTAACGGCCCGCGGGTGGCATTGTACCACGGTCTGGGACTATTCCCAACTCCATTGGCCGTTCTGGAAAATCACAACTTCACGTCCATCAGGCGTAATGCCCGTAATATCGATGTCGTCCGTGCCGATCATAAAGTCGACATGCGTGCTCGATACGTTAACGCCATGCTCCAGGAGCTCCTCCTTGGACATGTCATACCCGCCCTCGATGCACTCGGGGAAGCCGACACCCAGCGCAAGGTGGCAGCTGGCGTTCTCGTCATAGAGCGTATCGTAGAACAGAACGCCACTTTCGCGGATCGGCGTGTTCTTGGAAATGAGCGCGACCTCGCCCAGATGAGCGGCGCCTTCGTCGGTGTCAATGATGCTCGCAAGCGTCGCCTTGCCCACGCGGGCGTCGTAGTCCACTACGCGGCCGGCCTCGAACTTAATCCAAAAATCGTCGACCTTGTTCCCGTGGTGGATGAGCGGCATGGCCGAGTAGACGATTCCGTCAGCGCGCATGCGATCAGGCGAGGTAAAAACCTCCTCGGTGGGGATGTTGGGGAAGAAGGGGTGGCCATCGGGCGTCTTGCCCTTGCCGCCGGCCCACTCGTGACCTTTCGTCATGCCAATCGTCAGATCGGTCCCGTTCGAAGCGGTGTAGTGCAGGCGGTCAAAACGATTGTCGTTCAGGAAACGCAGGTTCTTTTCGAACGCCGCGTCATGAAGCTCCCAGTCGCTCTCCGGGTCCTGGCCATCGGCACGAGCGGTGTGCAGAATCGCATTCCACAGCTTATAGATTGCAACCTCATCGGCGTCTCCCGGGAACACCTCGCGAGCCCAGGCAACGACCGGCGCGCCGGCGATGCACCACGGGTTGATGTTGTAGTCCAGCCCACGGCGGAAGACCTTGCACTGCGTATTCCTTGCCTTGGAAGCCGCGGCGGGCTTGGCGGGATCGATACCCTTGAGAGCCGCAGGGTCCGCACCCTCGATAAAGATAAAGCAGGCACCGTCCTGGGCCAGGGAATCCAACTGCAGGCGCTTCCACTCGGGCGTCTGCTCAAAATAGCTTTTATCGACATGCTCGTACGTGAGCCTCGTCACGGCATCATCGGCCCAAATGACCGTCACGTGGCCAGCGCCGGCGTCATAAGCCTCCGCGACCACCACGCGGGCAAAAGGCGCGCACTCGACCGGAGACTGAACGACAACCTCCTGGCCGGGCTTGACGTTTACGCCCTTGCGGACAACCAGACGCGCATAGTTTTTAATCTTGGGCTCCAGGGCCTTCATGCCCTCCAGAGCTTCTTCGACCGTCAGGGCAGCTCGAATCATGTGCCACTCCATCTATCTATAGAACGGTAAAAAGGCGCGCCGCAAAAACGACGCGCCTTATATCTTAGCGATAAGTATGGATACAAGCGCTACTTCTTCTTGGAGGCCTTCGTGTCCTCCTCGGCAGCCGCGCGCTCAATAAGAGCGTTGAGCTTGTTCTCGGACATGCCCTCGGCCTGCGTGCGGTACATGTTGCGCAGGGGACGAATACGAACGAAGTCGTAGATAAAGTCACCCAGAATGATGACATAGGACAAAACGATGCCGACCATCTGGACGGGACTGGACACCGTGCCGCCGGGAACGAAGTAGAACGAAACCCAAATTGCCACGATGAACACCATGCCGATAGCGAGCACGGCCCACCAAATACGGCGGCGCTTGGTGTAGTCCTCATCCTGCTTGAGAAGGATATTCGACACCGTGTAGATACGATCCTCCTTGGCGCGCTGCTTGGCCTTGCGGGCGCGCTTTTCCTCCTTGGAAAGGCCTTCCAGGTTTTCGCCCTTCTCGAGCTCTTTACGGCGTGCCTTGGATGATGCCGGCACGACGTGAACAGAGCTCGCTGCCTGACGGGCGGGCTTAGCGGATGCGGCGGACTTGCGCGCAACCCCGGTAACCTCGCGGGATTGCGTGCGCTTGTTCGTGGCGCTGCGGGTACTCACTTATGCGTTCTCCTTCATGCTTGTGAACTGGGAGCCCGTGATGATTTGGAAGGCCTCGCGATAGCGCTCGGACGTGCCATCGATGACCTCGGCGGGCAGGTGCGGGGTCTCCCCCGTCATATCCCAGTTGGCCTTGAGCCAATTGCGGACGAATTGTTTGTCGTAGCTGGGCTGAATCTTGCCCTCCTCGTAGCTGGCGGCAGGCCAGAAACGGCTGGAGTCGGGCGTGAGGCACTCGTCGATCAGCGTAACCTTACCATCGATGACGCCGAACTCGAACTTGGTGTCGGCGATGATGATGCCTCGAGTCGCGGCATACTCGGCAGCGGCCTTGTAGATCTTGAGGGACAGGTCGCGAATCTGCGTGGCGATGTCCTCGCCCACGATCTCGCAGCAACGCTCGAACGAAATGTTCTCGTCGTGGTCGCCGATCTCGGCCTTCGTGGACGGCGTGAACAGCGGCTCGGGAAGCTTGGAGGCCTCGGTCAGACCCTCGGGCAGCTGAATGCCGCAGACGGTACCGTTCTCGTCATAGGTCTTCTTGCCCGAACCGGTCAGATAGCCGCGGACGATGCACTCGATAGGAATCGTCTGGGCCTTCTTGACCAGCATGGCGCGGCCTGCGAGATAGTCACGGTACTCAGCAAACTCCTCGGGGAAATCCGCCGGGTCGATGGAAACGAGATGGTTGGGGACGATGTCGGCAAACTTATCGAACCAGAATGCCGAGATGCGATTGAGCACCTCTCCCTTAAACGGAATCTCGTCGGGAAGAATGAAGTCGAACGCAGAAATGCGGTCGGTGGCGACCATCAGCAGGTTTTCACCGGCATCGTAAATATCACGAACCTTGCCACGGGAATCCGGACGACGCTCCATCGTTGTCACGTGAGTCACTCCTTACCTAAATACGACAGAAATGCGGGCTCTTTCCCGCATGTTTTCGCAAACTCGGAGCGGCAGGGACGCGGCCCCTCCTTCACCGAATAGCGAAAAGCTAGTGCTCCATTGTAGTAGATGCCGCGTCTGCCGTGTGCTCGCGGGGCAGATGAATTGTAAAAGTCGTACCCTTTCCAAGCTCCGACTCCACGGATATGTAGCCATGGTGACGCTCGACGATCTGCTTGGTCACGGCGAGGCCAACGCCCAGGCCGCCAGCTTCGCGGGCGCGGCTGGCATCGGCGCGCCAAAAACGACCGAAGATGCGCGACAGATCGTCCTTGGCGATACCGATGCCCGTATCCGAAACCGCGATATCGACGTGCTTGCGGTCGCTGAGCACCGACACCACGACCCAACCCCCCTCGGGGGTGTAACGCATGGCGTTGCTCATGAGGTTAATAACGCATTGCGTGATCATGTCGGGATCTGCCTCGACAACGTCATCGTGGCCCTGCGTCTCATCCGCAAAGCGCAAACGCAGGTCACGATCGGCAAACAGGCGCTCCTGGCCATTCACAATCGAACGCACAAACGGCACCATATCCACCGGCTCCAGGTTGAGCGGCGCGGTACTGTTTTCCATGCGCGACAGGTCGAGCATCTGCTGCACCAGACGGGCCAGACGACGCGTCTCGGATGCGACTGTCTCCAGGTGTTCGTCGTCGGTGGGATACACACCGTCTTGCATGGCCTCGACCGTTGCAAGCATGGCCATGAGCGGCGTGCGCAGCTCGTGAGCAACATCAGAGGTCAGGCGCTTCTCGTGCTTCATATCCTTTTCGAGTGAGGTGGCCATCTCGTCGAAGGTCTCTCCCAGCTGATCGATCTCATCATCGCCGCGCAGGCCCGTACGAGCGGACAGGTCTCCATCGCGGATCTGCTTGGCGGTGCTGGTAATACGATGAATCGGCTTGGTGAGCATGCGCGACATGAGCGCTCCGATAACGACCGAGATGCAGACGGCCACAACCGCGGCAAGGGCCATGGCGTTAAAGGTCTTCTCTCTGAATGCTGAGTCTGCCTTGGTGAGCAGGGCATCGGAGCCAATCGCCCACAATTTGACCTGACCCACGTGCTCGCCGGAGGACGTCACGATCTCAACGTTGGCAACACTATTGGAATCGGTGGGAGCAGACGAGACTGGGCTGTGCGATGCCTTCTTTCCGCTCGTACCGTCGGTCGTCGCCTGATTTTCGCGCACATCGGCAGTAGCGCTTGCCGAGGGCCACGAGTCGTCGTAGACGATGACGCCCTTTTTATTGACAACCTGCATGCCAAGATCGTCGGACACCAAGCTCGATGTCGCGACCGCACGCAACTCCCCCGCGGTCCAATTGCCGTTTTCCTCGTACGACGTCGCAAGCTTTTCGGCTGCGGAATTGGCGATTTCGACAATATTGGAGCGCGTATAATCCGTAAAAACCGTGCCCCACACAACGGAGACAACGCCCACCAGCACCAGTACCGTCATGAGCGATGTCAGGGCAAAAGCCAGGGCCATGCGCGAGGGATAGCTCATCGTTGGCCGTGAATCGGAACGAGGCGTGTTCCAACTAGCCTTGGAACCCGCCTCGTTCTCCTGCTTATGCTTTTGCCCGATTTCAAAGCGCGCAGGTGTCATATGTGATTTCCTTTATTTCTCGTCCGACTTATCGGTCTTGGTCGGAGCCTCGAAGCGGTAGCCGACACCGTGGACGGTGTAGAGCCACTTGGGCTTCTTGGGGTCGTCGCCCAGCTTGGCGCGAAGGTTCTTCACGTGGCTGTCGATGGTGCGCTCGTAACCCTCAAAGTCGTAGCCGAGCACTTTCTCGACCAACTCCATGCGGTTGTAGACGCGGCCGGGGTGACGGGCAAGCGTGGTGAGCAACTTGAACTCGGAAGCCGTCAGGTCGACTTCCTTGCCCTCGACCAAAATCTTGTGGCCCGAGATGTCAATGACCAGATCGCCAAAGTCGAGCACCTCGACGGCCGGCTCATCGGCCTGGTGGGCACGGCGGAACAAGGCGCGTACGCGCGCGACAAGCTCGCGCGGCGAGAACGGCTTGATCAGGTAGTCGTCGGCTCCGAGCTCGAGGCCGATAATACGGTCCTCGATCTCGCCCTTGGCCGTCAGCATAATGATGGGGACATCCGAGGTGTCGCGAATGGTGCGGCAAACGCGCTCGCCGGGAATCTTGGGGAGCATGAGGTCGAGCACAACCAGGTCGAACTGGTGCTTCTCGAACTCCTCGATTGCAGACTGGCCGTCGCCGACGCCAACAACCCAGTAGCCCTCGCGCTCGAGATAGGCAGCGACGGCGTCACGGATTGCCTTCTCGTCCTCGACCAGCAGAATCTTTTTTGCATCTGAAGCCATAACACGGCCCCCCTGTCTCAATTAGCTAAGAACAAGCTCATTTTAACGCACCTGAGCCCACCGGGTATCGCATGGACGCGACAGCTCGGCGGGCGGTACTCATAGTCACAACGCGTTTATTCCCCTGTCGACGCCTTTTTAACCCCTCGGAGACTAGAGACTAAAGAGAGAACAGGCGAGCGGTAACCGTCTCGGGAATTCCCTGGCTGTTGCGCACCGTTGCGTACGTTAAGAACGAGTTCGATTTACCCGCCGCAGCAGGATAATCGCCATACTCCAAGGCTCGGTCGGGCGACAGAAGCGAGCCGTAGGTCTTGGCCGAAGTGTCAATCAAAAAATGCGACGCCTGAACTTTAACCAGGTATTTATTTTTCCTTCCCGCAGCGCACGCGAGCGGCTCACGCGAAAGGAAGAGGTACGGCCCACCCTCGTTGCCGATATAGGTGCCCATATTGCCCAGGCTACCCACACCGCTATACGTCGCCTCAATGGAGAACACGAAGGTGTCGCCCATATACACGGCCTCGAAAGGCGAAACCGACGAAGGAAGCACCAGCTGAGCTCGCTTCGTGTTGTTGCCGTCAGTCAGGTCGATCGCCGTCATACCGTAATAGACGCCCTCATCATTGTGCACGCGGGGCGAGATGGTCAGGATGCCGTCGCTCACACGCGGGGCGGATGCGAAGCGCCCCGTCGACTTCCAAATAGTCTCAGGCTTGGACTCGCTGGGCGACTGACGGTAGCAGTACGAATCGTTACTCGTCTTGCTGCCGCCGGACGAGGGCATCTTATACCAGATGACCGACGACCCATACGCTGTGAAGAGCGGCGGATCGTAGTTTTCGCCACCGCGGTCGAGCTCGACAGCGTTGCCGGTAAGGGAGGAGCCCGCAAGGTTTTGCGCATAGAGTTTCCAAGACGCATTGGCAAAGTTCATCTCGACCCACGCGAACACGCCATCACCCGCGCGAACGTCGTAAAACGCATAACCGGTTCCCTCAACGGGATCCTCGATAAGTGTGGTAAGCGAGCCATCGCCCAGGTTGAGCACACCAAGCGTATTGGCATGCAGGGCAGAAGCAGGCGCCATCATCGCGGCAGCATAGTCGCCATCGCAGTAGTACAGCAGCGTGCCCAGCGGCAGCGTCCACGAGGCTGCGGGCTCAAGATCGATATCGACAGCTTCGTACTCATCAGTGATCGAGACAATCTTCGAATCGTCCTTGATAACCTGTGGCTCACCAGCGGCGTCGTCGCTGGTACCCGTTTTCTTTGAGCATCCGGCAAGCACCGTGGCAGCGCCCGCGGCAGCCCCTCCGAGCACAAAGCCGCGGCGCGATATTCCGTTCTTGATCTGGTCGGCGATACTCATTAGGCGATCTCGGCGCGAGCGGCCTCGATAGCGCGCGTGAGCTGATCGGCGCAAGAAGTATTCTTCATACCGCAGGTGTTACCAGCGAGAACCTCGATGACGCGATCGGCAGGAGCGCCCTCGACCAGCTTAGAGATAGCCTTGAGATTGCCGTTGCAGCCACCGGTAAACTCGACGCCCACCACCTTGTTGCCGTCATCAGAAAGATCAAGGTGGATATTGCGAGCGCATACGCCCTGAGGCTTGTAATCAAAACTAATCATTGCGTTCCCCTCTCGTAAAGCAATTTCAGACGTCTATTATCCCCGTCCGAACCGATAAAGTATCGCGGGCACCGATTCAACATTCCCCGATGCGCAAACCGGCGGCAGCAATACTAGCAATCTGCTTCCCGAGCGTGGACTTTTCGTTTCTCTTGATACATGTTGTGGTCAGCGATGTGGTAAATCTCGGTCAGTGTATAACCGGGTGCCTCTGCCGTCGCGACGCCAAACGACGCACTGACTGTCAGCACCTCATCGCTCGCAGCAGCAAGGCTGAGGCGAAGATCTTGCACTACTTCACATGCGGATTCGCGATCGGTGTGAGGGCAAATCAGCAAGAACTCGTCGCCACCAATGCGCATAGGCACAAACTTCTCGCCTGCCGTTCGCCTCAATACAGACGCCGTACGCCGTAGCAGCTCATCGCCCATTTCGTGACCGTAGAGATCGTTGGTACGCTTGAGGAAATTGCAGTCCATCATGATCACACTCACGGGCAGGGAATCGTTCACCAGGTCGTCGCCAAGGGACTCAAGGTAATTTCTATTGCGAAGTCCCGTCAGCTTATCCTGGAAAGAAAGCTCCTCGGCGCGCTTTGTCATCGAGATGTTATGCGTCGCCACGACGACCGACTCCAGTCGACCCTGCTCATCGCGGCGCTGTGGAACAACCTGCAGCGAATACCACGTACCTCGGCAGTCTCGTACCTCGGCATCCAAGTACGGCATGCCCTCCATACGATCCTGAAGCGTCTTTATATCTAAGAGCTCCATGACCGCCTCGCGACTTTCGGGACTCACAATGTCTCGGCAAACCGTTGCAAAAAAGTCATATGCCTCGGCGTGCTCGGCAAATATCTTCGCCACCGATGGCGACATGTTAATCCCCTCGATCTCGAGCGTGTCGAGATGCAACAGGAGGGTCGACTCATACGTGGAACTGATGGCATTGATGATGCCGAGCTGCTTGTCCTTTTCGGCCAAATTGCGACGATCGGCGACGATACGCACCAACAGCACTACAACCAAAAACACCAGGAACGCCAGCACGCCGACAGCGATAAATGAAATCCTGCCCGACATGACCTCAGATTTGGGATAGAGCGCAAACAGGCGATAGTCCTCATACGCCGCACGCACGGCATACCAGGTACTTCCCCGATATTCGACACGCGTTAGACCTTCGTCTTTCCAATCAATTCCGCTATCGGCAAGAAGCCGGGCGAGAGCTATATCGACGGTCGAATCGTTTGAAGAAACGATTTGCGCATCGCGCATCACGAACACCGTTGGGCTCTGATGGAATGTGTTGTTCACGAGCACGTCGGCGATCGTATACGAATAATCATCGGCGGGCTCGGGCGCAAGCGATCGATACCCCAGCGCTACGCCATCACCGTACGGAACAACACTCACGGCAAAGTCGACATCTCGACGCTCAACGACCGTCGAGTAGGACACCTTGGAGCCTCGATACATCGATGCGACCGACGAACAGGCAAGCTCCTCTCGCCACAGCATCAGCGGATCGCGACCGTCGATATCGTAATGAGCGGTCATATGGCCGTCGGCGTCCATGACCAACATTCCCGAAAGGTGCTCGGAATGGACGTACTCCTCGACACGATCATCGTTAACTTCAACGCGATCAGGCGGCAAGAACGTCGAAAACGACTCGAGCGCGGCATCCAAATTGTGCGTCGCCTCGGTTTTTCTTCCCTGTTCATATCGGTCATATTTTTCGCAGGCGTTTTTTAAAAACACCATGGTTTCCTGGCCAAACCCAAGCGTTTTATCGAGACAGCGATGCGTACCGACCACATATAGCAGACCCAACAAAACAGCGCTGGCCACAACGCAGATAGCCGCGGTGACTAATGCCTGTCGGCGCAAGCGGCGCTCATCATTTGTCATGATTCCGCTCCTTGCCTGCCTGTCGTCGCCCCTGCCTTGTACTTGCCCACAATACGCTCAATCGTGCCATCTCGATCCATCTCGAACAGCACGGTATTGAGGTTTTTGACGTACTCCCCCTCATAGCCGTCCTTAAACGCGACGCCAAGGTCAACCGTCATAACGTTGTCGGCAAACACGCGATAAACACCGGGATACTGCGCGACGAGCCGGTCGAGCGATTGGACGTCCGCCATCCAACAGTCAACATACCCCTTGACGAGGGCGGCTTTGCAGAGTTCGGCGGAGCCATATGATTTGATATGCACGTCCGACGAGATTTCCAGATCGCCTGCAAGCAATCGGCGTTCACTCACCGAACCGGCAATCACCGCAACAGTCTTGCTGTCATCGAGATACGCCAAGGACTTGATACCACTCGTTTTCTTGGTGGCAACCGAAACCGTCAAGGTTAGATACGGCTCAGTCCAGTAATACTCGTCTTCGCGATAATTGGGCGAATAGTCGCACCACAGGCAATCGATCTCGCCGTTTTTGAGCAGGCGGTCACGATCGTTCCAAGATATGTCAATGAATTGCGGCTTGATTCCAGCACGCTCGCAAGCCTCGCGGGCGATATCGATATCGATACCGGCGTAATCGCCCGTGGTATCGATATACACATAGGGATCGTTATCCGTAACGCCGATTTTGAGCACCGGGAGATCTTTATCGGCTTCGCTCGATGAGGTAGAGCTGCTTCGAACGGTATACGTCAGGGCGACCGCACAAACGGCAACAAGGAGTATGAGCACGGACGAGACGATGGCGCCTCGTTTGATACGTCTGGGCACACGGCTCTTTTCATCGAAACAGCAGATAAGGTTCATTTTATTACCAGGGGGCCAGTGCAACAGCGAAAAAAGCGCCTTGCCCAAGACGGGCAAGGCGCCAATGGTTGAAATGTATCCGTAAGCGGTCGAATTAGGTCAACCCTACTCGAAGCTCAGCTGCTCCAGGCGATCGAAGACTGTGTCGATGCGGGTGAGGAAGTCCCACGGATCGAAAATCTCGTCGAGCTTCTCCTGGCTGACGGTGCAGCGCGGATCGGCCTCGAGACGCTCCTTAAAGGTGGGGCCGGAGACACAATCCTGCACCTCGTGCCAGGTAGCCATGGCGTTTTCCTGCACGATAGCATAGGCATCCTCGCGGGTGATGCCCGTATCGACGAGGGCCAGCAGGACCTTGGAGGAGAAGATGAGGCCGCGAGTCTTGTTGAGGTTGGCCATCATGCGAGCCGGATACAGCTGCAGGCCGTCGATAACACGAATGAGGCACTGGAACATATGGTCAAGCGCGATGAAGCTATCGGCCTGGGCGACGCGCTCGGCGGAAGAGTGCGAAATGTCGCGCTCGTGCCACAGGGCAACGTTGTCAAAGGCGACCTGGGCGTTGGACTTCACGACGCGCGATAGGCCGCAGACCTTCTCCATGGTGATCGGGTTGCGCTTGTGCGGCATGGCGGAGCTGCCCTTTTGGCCCTTGCGGAAGGGCTCCTCGGCCTCGAGCGTATCGGTCTTCTGCAGGTTGCGAACCTCGGTCGCGATGCGCTCGCAGGTGGCCGCCGTAGTGGCAAGCACGCCGGCAAGGTAGGCATGGTGATCGCGGCTGATGACCTGCGTGGACAGCGGATCGTGGACCAGGCCCAGGTGCTCGCAGACGTACTCCTCGACGAACGGCTCGATGGAGCTGTAGGTGCCGACGGCACCGGAGATGGCACCGAAGGCAACATTCTTGCGAGCGTCCTCAAGACGATCGAGATCGCGTTTGAGCTCCCACGCCCAAGAGCCGAACTTCATACCGAAGGTCATCGGCTCGGCATGAATGCCGTGGGTGCGGCCGGCGCAGAGCGTATTGCGCTCCTCGAAGGCGCGGCGCTTGCAGATCACGCCGAGCTTCTTGACGTCCTCGATAATCAGGTCACACGCCTGAGTAAGCTGATAGCACAGAGCCGTATCACCCAGGTCGGAGCTGGTCATACCGTAGTGAACCCAGCGGCTAGGCTTGGGCTCGCCCTCGGGAACATCGGCGTCGATATATTCCTTCATGTTGGTCAGGAAGGCGATGACATCGTGGCGCGTGACCTCCTCGATCTCATCGACCTTTGCCTTCTCAAAGTTGGCGTGATCGCGGATCCACTGGGCCTCTTCTTTGGAAATACCGATCTTGCCGAGCTCCGCCTGAGCCTCGCAGGCCAGGACCTCAATCTCCTGCCAAATGGCGTATTTGTTCTCGAGGGAGAAGATATGTCCCATCTCCGGGCGGGTATAGCGATCGATCATAGCGGCTCCTTTTTGGTTATTGGCACGTTGGTCGTAACCCAACCATTGTACCGTGCGCGGGTGCGAGTATGGGCTGCAGGCATTAACCTAACATTTTGCCGCAAGAGCGGCCATGAGGACGTCCGCGTATTTGCTTTGCAAATCCGCACCGGCTGCGGCGACACACCCGGACCTACGCCCATGCGCGGGCAAAATGGGTTGAATCCGACGCTCCCGAGGTCCCCCGTGCTCGGTGGAGCGGGCAACGGGACATCCGCGTATTTGCTTCGCAAATCCGCACCGGCTGCGGTCGCCTATCGGCGACCTTGCCTGCTCGATATAAACGCTTCGCGTTTATTTAGCGCTCGCACCCTGGCGGGTTCGAGTCCCGGCACTTTATTGAAAAAAGCACGGCACCGTGATGGTGCCGTGCTTGTGCTTTTAACTGGAGCGGGCAACGGGACTCGAACCCGCGAGTGTCAGCTTGGGAAGCTGATGCCTTACCACTTGGCGATGCCCGCTTGTGTGTTGGCTAGTATAACGCGGTTGTCTTGTTCGATACAAGGGTGTCGATGCTTGTTTTAGCTGTGGAGAATCGTTTGAAAACTACGCCAATTGTGGAGATGAGGACCTTTGTCTTTCTTTCCTTACTATCTTTTACCTGCACTTTTATCTGATTGTTGTATTTAAGCTCGATTTGTCAGAAATCGGGCAAGCTTTTGGTCAGCTTCTGGTACTTACCCGCATGAACCATGGCGGTAGCCTCATCCCAAGCGCCGCGGCCTCCCCGTGCGGCGCACGAGGGATAAGGAGCAGCCATGTCCAACGCACCCACGCACTCTGTCCACAGCGCAATCGCAACAGGTCCGCTGCTCCTGCTCCTCTTTTTTCTGATCGGCTGCCTGGCCCCAGGGGCCGCACTCGCCGTCGACGGGAGTGACGCCCTTAATTTCCGCACCATAAGCGACGGTTGCGGCCCCTTCGGTGTCGGTAAATACGAGGCACAGGACACTTCGATTTCGTACTGTATGAATCAAGACTGCCCCGGCCCCAGCAAGCCGGGAGGGCCATGGCGTACATATAACCAGGGCTGGACATGGCTCGATGACGAATTTGCCGCCATCGTCTGTCACGGATATCCTTCCAGTACCTCCTTTGGCGGCCACAATCTGTCGCCCGACCTCGCCCGTGCCGCCACCCAGATTGCCGTGTGGATGCTCAACGGAACCACGCGCCCCGACGGCACCTATTCGTATACAAATAGCAAGGGAGTTGCCAGAAGCGGTAGGTTTTACGAAAACGCCGAGGCCGTAGCGGCTGCACGTTGGCTCTACGAGAGCGCTAAGTCCGGATCCATTAAGGCGGCCCCACATCGAGCCAGGCGTTATCGCGGCCCGGTCTCGGGCGAGGGTCGACACCAGGACATGCTCTATGTTCTGCCCGCCGTCTCCGTATCTTTCCAAAAACAATCGTCCCAGGCTGACATCACCGCCGGTAACGACACCTACAGACTCGGTGGCGCAACCTTCGATATCTTTGAAAGTGCGGGCGATGCACGTGTCGGCACTATCCAGACGGACGAAAGCGGGCGTACACAAGCAACGCTTTTGCCCAATACGGCATATTACCTGGTCGAAACCAAAGCCCCGGCAGGCTATATCCCTCGAGGCGACCGAATAGCCTTCACCACACAAAACAGCTGCGAACATGTCACTATCAACGAGCAGCCCGGCACCATCACCTTGCGTATTGCAAAAATCGATGCCGCCACGAATGCCGGCGCCCAGGTTGGGGCGTCGCTTGCGGGCGCTGAATTCACCTGCGTCTCGCAATCAACTCCCGGCTGGACTCGCACCCTTACGACCGACGAAAACGGACAGGCGATTCTCGACGACGTTCCTCTGGGCACCTTTACCATCTACGAATCGAAAGCGCCCGAGGGCTACCTGATTTCAAACGACTGTTGGAGCTACACCGTCGGTGCCGAGCAACTCGGAGATACGGGCATCGTTGAGCTCGAAAGCCGTATTCCCAACATCCCCATCGCCTTTGACCTTGAAATCTCGAAGTTTAAGGACCATGGCGATAACGATGAGTCCGGCCTTGAGCAGCCGGCGGGAGGCGTCGTCTTTGAAGTTGTCAGCAATAGCTCCCAACAAGTCGTCGGCACGTTGACCACAAACGTTTACGGCTTTGCCTCCACCAAAGACCAGCCCGAAGCATGGTTTGGCGCAGGCAAGCGACCCGCTGGCGCTCACGGTGCCATTCCCTACGACCGCGCGGGCTACACCGTTCGCGAGGTTGCAGAAACGGTCCCTGAAGGATTTAAGCAAGCAGGAGAATGGACCATCACAGCAGAGCAGATCGCAGACGGCGCCGAGCTTCAGTACATCGTTGACAACCATGCCCTATCGACACACCTTCAAATTGTAAAGCGCGATGCTCAGACCGGCGGCACCGTACCACTTGCCGGCTTTACGTTCCAGCTGCTCGATAGCCACCACGAGCCCATCTCGCAAACATGTTGGTATCCGGCCCACAATGTAATGAACACCTTCACAACCGATACAGCCGGCGCCGTCACGCTGCCCGAATCACTTAATCCCGGAACATACTACGTGCACGAGGCATCGGCCAAGGAGCCGTATCTGCGCGGAGAAGACCTGGAGATAACGATTCCCGCCGACAGAAATCTGACACCGGTCGCTGTCGCCTCGTTCTATGACGACGCCGCAACCGGAAGCATCGAAATCATTAAGACGGATGCTGTAGATGGGCGCACCCTCGCTGGAGCCACGTTTGACATCCGCGCTGTCGGCGACATCGTGCGAACCGACGACAGTATCGTCGCCCTGGATGGCGAAACCGTCGCCACCGTTACAACCGACGAACGGGGGCATGCGCGAGTCGACCATCTTTCGCTGGGATGCGGCACCGCCACCTACGAGGTCGTCGAGACACAAGCGCCCGAAGGTTATCTGCTCAACCCGACCCCACATACCGTGAAGTTGTCGTACGCTGACCAGCAAACGCCCGTAATCGAAGTGCACCTTGACGTTTCCAACGACTACACCAAGATCGATGTCTCCAAAGTCGACGCGTGCGGAGGTCAGGAAGTGACAGGCGCCGAGCTTGTCCTCTGCGACTCCAATGGCAACGAAATCGATTCTTGGACTTCATCCGGCGAACCGCACCACATTGAGCACCTTTCACCCGGCACCTACACCCTGCGCGAAACGATGTCCCCGCGTACCTACGACCTCGCCGAAGAGATAACGTTTGAAGTAAAGGCCACGGGAGAAGTTCAAACCATGGCCATGAAGGATGCCCCCATCGAGATCAGGGGAAGCGTCGATAAGCGCCAAGAGATTGCACAGCCAGTCATAAGCAAACTTGTTGCCAACGGCGACGGAAAAAACCGAGCCAAAGCACGGGCCAATACGCCAGGCGCCTTCTCCTATACCATCGACGCCAAAAATGAGTCGAGCACCTGGGTCGACGAGTTGACCATCACCGACGACCTTGAGTGCACCAAAGATGGCGCAGCGAAACTTGTTGCCGTTGAAACCCCTATTGCGGTCGGTGATCTAAACGGGCTGTGCAACGTGTGGTATCGAACGTCTCCGGCAGGAACAGGCGATACGGGCAAGCAGGTCAATGCAACGCTTGACGACGGGCATCACAATCCTTGGCTCGAAACGGAAGAGGTTACAAAGCTGCTGGGCGACGATGTGCGTCTCGTCGATTACGACGGGTGGCACCTATGGAAAGCAGATATCCCGACGGACAAGTCCGTCACGCTCGATACGAAAGAGATTGATCTTACGGACGACGCCGTCATCACGGGCATCCGTTTTGAATACGGTGCGGTAGCCGCCGACTTTACAACCAGAAGCGAGGCGGACTCTTGGACCCGGGATGACCTTAAAGACGAACACGACGATCTCGACGATGCCAAGGCGGCCCTTAACTCGGATGCCCGAGGCGCAGTCGTGCATATGCAGGCAACGTCGTCCTATACACCCCAAACCGCACTTGCCAACAGCGCGCGCGTCGATCTTTGCCGCAACGGAGGTGGCGATAAACTCGAGGCGCATGATGGGGACCGCGTCATCCAACGATGCGCCCTGCCTCAGAACCTGCCGGCAACGGGATCTGTTCCTGTCGCCGCATGCATCACCGCACTCCTGACCTCGGGCGCTGCAGCCATATGGTTCGCTCGCCTTAGGTCAACCACAAAGAAGCGCTAGCACAATGAAAAAGCGGGCGAGCCAGTCTCCCGGCTCGCCCGCTTTGGGCATAAACGATGAATCGGCTATTCAGCAGATGACGAACCGCCATCGATGGCTGCCTGATCGGACTCGGAAATACCGTCGGCACCCAAGCTTTGCTCTTGCTCCACCTCTTCGCTCATTGTTGTCTCGGGCGTCGATCCCTTAACGCCAACGACGTACGCGGCCCCAAAACCCAATGCGATAGCGATCAGGGTCAAAATCAGATAGATGGGCCAATGGCGCTTGATGTACGAAAACACGCTGACTCCTTAGCGGATCTGTCTACGAACGACGAATGACCTCGGTCACAACCTCGGACACCGTAGCGATATTGGTCGGATTGACGTTGTACGGCAGGTCATCCTCGGTGCGAGCGCAGGCAAGGCGCGGGCCGTCCACACCGGCGATCGTAAGGGCGCGACGGCTCGCCTCGAGCGCTGCGGATGCATCGGTTTTTGCATAGGGCATCTCGAACGCACCGCAATCGACGTGGAACGACTTACACACCTTGCTGACAAGATTCATGATGCGGCGATCGCCCTTAAACAGCTGCTGCTCGCCCTCGACCGTTACCACCGAAAGCCTGCCGGCACCGATAGACTCGAGGTTGATGAAGAACACGCCACGGAGCTTGTCACGATGCGAGGCCAAAAACGCCCTCATGCCGGCGCCGTCGCAATCGGACGCGCCCGTTGCGACGAACCAGATATCGTGGCCGAGCAGCTCATCGTCGCCCATGGAGGCAACGGCCGAGAGCATATCCTCGGCAGAAGCACCATCAGAAGAGGTGGCGCCGCCCTTCCAACCGTCGTCGTCATCCTCGAAGTTATCCCACGAGCCAATGCCGCGACCAGACTTCTTGGCATCGTAATCGTCTTCGACGCCCAGCCAGTCGCTCATGCTGTCCTGCTCGTTCTTCTTTTTGCGACCGAACAAGCCACCCAGGCCACGCTTCTGCGGCTTGGCACCCGTCGAAGCAGGAGCCGAGATGGTCTCGAGCGGTTGTGCGCCCGAGGAGATGGGCATGGGGGTCGCGACCGGTGCCGATGTGGGCTCGGGGCCCTGCGCCGTCGCAAAGGGATCATTTGTCTGCGCCGAAGGATCGGGAAGATCGAACAGCGACGTGCGGGACGCAACGTTGGCCTGTTGCATCGAAGGCAGCGACGGATCGGGGACCGAGGCCAGCGGCGACGAAGAGGGCGCGGGCGCGGAGGCCGGATCGGGGATATTCATTTGCTGGCGCGGAGGCACCTGAGACGAAATCTGCGCCATGAGGGAGTCAACCGTCTCGTCCTGCGTGGGAGCGGCATTGGCCACCGTGGCACCGGGGTCGCTCGGCGCGGGCATGGTAAAGATCTGCGTAGAATAAGGCCTGGACTCATCCGTCTTGGGAGCCTCGTCAATCGCAGGGGGCTCCTGCTCCACAACAGGAGCCTCGACCTGCTCGGGTGCGCTGGCCTCAACGGAATCGGCCTCGTCGACAACCGAATCATCGGCGGCGTCCTGGGCATCATCGGAGATGGGAAGGGGCTCGGCAATTGCGGTGCCCTGCTTCTCAAACGTCATCGTGGCATCAAATGACATGGTGCCATCGACCGGCTGCTGCGCCTCAAAGGACGTCGTAGGCTCGGCAACGTCAGCGGATGTCGGCTGCGGAGCCTCGAAGGACGTCGTGGCGTCGGCGACATCGACAGGCTCCGGCTGCTCGGCCTCGCCCTGCTCGAACTCCTGTGCCGCACGCTCACGCTCGGCCTCGGCGGCCTGCTGCTGGGCGATGGCCTCCCGCTCGGCGGCCTCGCGGGCAGCGGCGCGCTTTTCCTCAAAGTCGTCGACGAACTTCTTGCCCTTCGCAAGGGCGCCCTTAAAGAAGCTAGAAGCGCTGGCACCAATCGAGGAGAACGCGGAAGCGATATCGGCATGGGGCGTTGTCGAGGGAAGCTCGGCCGAGAAATCGGTGTCACTCTCATAGGACACGCGCTGCGGATACTCGTCATAGTCTTCGTCGGCGGCCTCGTCTTCAACCTGTGCCGGAGCGGCAGGCGCCAGAATATCCAGACCGGCTGCAGAATCGAGCGCGGGCTTTGCGTCAGACTCCGCGGCAGCAACAGGAGCAGCGACCGGCTCAGCGGGAGCAACAGCCGTATTGGCCGCGGGCGCAGGCTCCTGTGCAACGGGAGCATGCTCCGGCTCAAACGTCGGTTCCTCGCCCTCTTCGTAATCGAGCGTACAGGACTCGGGAAGCATGCCGAGCGCTCGGATGGCATCCGAACCAAAGCGGATATTGCCGGCGGCATTGCGATAGAGCTTGGGCTCGGCGGCTTCGACCACCGCGGGCTCTTCCGCCGGCTCGGCGGTGGACTTTTCCTCGGTGGACACTTCGGCCTGGGCGGTCTGGTCTTGAGCCTCGGGCGCGATAACGCCGATCAGCGTCTCGTCGGCAGAGGCACCCTCAAAACCATCGATCTGTCCATCAAAAGCCTCGTCCTGCTCGGGTGCATCGACAGGTGCCACCGGCTGGCCAAACTCGTCCTCGTCGTAGGAAGGTTCCTCATATTCAATGGTGTTGCCGTAGTCGTTTTGCTGCTGGGCCGCGGCATACTCGGCCGCCGCGCGCGCCATTTCCTCGGCGCGACGCTTCTGTTCGCCAAAATAGGTATCGAATGGAATGTCGTCGGGGAACTCGTTTTCGCCCTGATAGGGGGCAACGTTGTCCATGACACCGAGCATGGCGGCAACAGAGGACTTGTTGCACACCGCGCCAGACGTGTAGGGAAGCACAAAACGGTTGGAGATGATATTGGCGGCGTTGGCCAGTGCCACAAGGGAGGCCAGAATCGCGACAACCCACAGCAGCACCTTGAGCACGCCGGGAAGTGGCAGGATACGCAGGATGGCAACAGCCGCGGGCGCGATCGTAACGACAGGCAGGAGCTTGGCGATGAGCGCGCGATACGGAGCGTAGGGCTCGCGAGCAAGGAGCTCGGCACGGGGGGAATCATAGTGCGCCACCACGACGACCGGACGGTTGCGCGGAGACGCAAGCGGGCCCGAGGCCTTGTGATAGGCAATGACATTTTGGCTCACACCGGTCTTTCCCAGGCGCGAAACCACGGGATGCCCCGTGCGCTCGAGCACGTAGAGCACGGCACCGACAATGGCCAGCAAGGTGCCGACCAAGCCGATACCGCCGCCGACGCCCATCAGCAGGGCGCCGGCAAACGCCAGAATACCGGTAACGGCAAACGCCAACCTGCTGGGCGCGGGAGCATTAAATTCCTGTACCTCGGGGTCAAAGCCGTGGTTGCGGAAAATCTGAGCGATATCCTCGGCAGCCAGGCGCTCTTCTTCGCTGCACGCCGGCGTAATGCCGGTGTTCTGCAGCAGGTGATTAATATAGTTCTGGGTGTTCGCCATGTGCGCTCCACATCCATAATCCGACAAATAGGCCCAATGCATGCACATTAGAACCGTATATAGTCGAAAGTATACCCCGAGCGAGCGCAAACGACCGAATTCGGGCCATCTTAACGCCACGAGCGGACAAGGATATAGCCTAATCTCCATATCGGACTAAAATCATGGCATCAAACGACCTTCTCATGCGAGGATTCTATGACGGCAAGCGACGCAACCGCGACAATTAAAAAGGGGGCACCCGAGCCCGGTTTCGATAAAACGGCTCAGCGCATCCTCAACCTTTTCTTTGTACTCAACAGTTCTCCCGAACCGCTGACGACCGAGCAAATCGTCCTGGATTCCGATTTGGGATACGGCTCGGGCAATATCGACTCAGACAAGCGCAAGTTCCGCCGCGATCGCGACAAGCTGCTCGAACGCGGCATCGTTATCAGGGAGGTTCGTGCTGCCGGAGCGCAGGAAACCGAGGAGAGCGCCTGGACGATCGACCGCGAGCACACGTTTGCCGCGGGTGGTCTCATCACCGCAGACGATGCCGACATCCTGCTCAACGCCATCGACCAGACACTCGCGGCGGGCTCATCCACCTTTTCCGCGCCGCTTGCCGACATTCGCTCCAAGATTGCCTACCTTACCGGCATGTCGACGACAGGAGAGGCACCGATCCGCCGCTCTCCCGCCGTCGATGCGGTATGGAGTGCCTTTGCCGAGCGTTGCGCGCTGCGCTTTTTGTACCAAAACGGGCGCGGTGAACAACGCGAGCGGACCGTTTGCGTCTACGGCATGTTCGAGCGCGAGGGCGCGGCGTACTTCTGCGGCCTCGACAATGCCACCGACAATATCAGAACATTCCGCTGCGACCGCATCGTTCGCGCCTGGAGACCTTCGAAGGCCTACGCCATCCCTGCGGATTTCAACCTCAACGATTACTTATTCTTTGACTTCGATTTTGCCGACCGCCCACCCGTTTCAGCTACGTTCTCGTTCGCGCGTGAAGCGCAGGCCGATATGATCAGCGGTCTCACACGCGGGCGAGGTGAGCTCGCACACACCGATTCGGGATGGACCTGGACCGTTGACGTGCGCGACCTTGAAGCCGCAGCCTCGTTTTGCATGGCTCATGCCATGGATGGCATGAGGCCCGTCGCCCCCGATTCCCTCAAGCGGGCGTGGAATCACCTCATCGAAAGGACGGTGCACGAGCATGCCCGTGCGTAAACTCACCAGCGAGCAAAGACTCTCGCGCGCCATCGACATCATGGAGGCCCTCTACGCCGCCGGCGAGAATGGCATGGCACGAGACGAGCTTTGCAGCCGCTTTGATATCACGGGGACATCTCTCGACGAGATTCTCGAGATCGTCTCGACGCTTGCGGACCGAGAATCGGGCGCACGTATTATCTGCGAGCACCGTGGCGAGTGCGTGGTCCTCACCGGTGATGCGGGGCGCGTGCTGCCGCTGCGTCTGAGTGCCGCCGAGGGCGCTGTGCTCAACCATGAACTTGAATCATTGGTAATCGAACCCCAAGCGGCGGCTCGAATACGGCGCGCCCTTCTTCCCAAAGAGCTCGGCTACAACCAGCGCGTCTTTGACACCGTCGCCCACGGATCGCACTGGCAGCAGCTGAGCTGCGCCATTCGGGACGGCGTTCGCTGCCGCATCTCGTATCGCTCGATGGACGACACACAAGCGCGCGAGCGTTTGGTCGACCCCCTGCGCATTACAACAAACGGCGACCAAACGTATCTGATTGCCTGGGATGTCGCGGTCGACGAACAGCGTACCTATCGTATGGATAAAATCGAGGGCCTGGTCTTGACCGACGACTCCGTCGTGCGCCACGCACCGAAGCCCGCGACCCTCCATGACTCCCTCGCCCAGGCGGAGCGGAGCGCGAAGCTTCTCATGCCGCGCGCCTTGGCAGAGCGCCTAGACTGGCCCGGCATCATGTCGATTGAACCCAATGGGGCGGACAGCTCGACAGTGAATGTGCGCTACGGCTCCGAACGCTGGCTGTTAAGCCAGGTAATCGCAGCGGGCGGGGCCATCCGCATCTTGGATGACCCCGCCCTGTCAGAGCGTCTGTGCGATATGGCAAAATCCCTCGTCTGTCCGCTTTAGCGGCGCCGTTCGTGGCGTGCGCGCCACAGCTGTAGATAGTGCCCGATTTGTGCCGACTCGATGCGCTGATAGGAACTCGTGGGCAGCGACGTTAAGAATTTCTTGCCGTAGCCCTTCGTCACCAGGCGCGGGTCGGCCAAGATGAGTACGCCGCAATCGGTCGATGAGCGAATGAGGCGACCGGCTGCCTGCTTGACCTCGAGCACGGCCTCGGGCAGAGAATAGCGCGCCCAAGCGCGGTCTTCGCGCAGATTGCGCTCGCATGAGAGTGGGTCTGTGGGGCTCGAGAACGGCAGCTTGGGGATGATGACGCAGCGCAGCGTCTCGCCGCTGGCGTCAAACCCTTCCCAAAAGGCCTTAAGCGCAAAGAGTGACGAGGCCGGTTCGTTGATAAAGCGATCGCGCAGACGGCGAGGGGACGAGTTGCGCTGCTGGCAGTTGAGTTCCAGACCCGCACGAGCCATCTTGGGCTCAACGCGGGCGTATAGGTCTTCCATGTCGCGCCGATTGGTGAACAGCGTGAGCACCGATCCGCCCATGGCAAGATGGGCGTCGACCAGCACGCGCTCGAGCGCCGTAAGATAGCTCTCGCGATCGCGCGGATCGGGGATATCGCCCGCAACGACTACAGCCATATTCGAATCGAAGTCGTAGCTCGAATCCAAGTGCAGCGACGATGATGTCGAGGCACCGATGCGATCGAGGCCGACGGCGTGGTTAAAGTGCTCAAAGCTCTTGGAAACCGTCATGGTCGCCGATGCAAAGATAGCCGTGTGGACCTCGGGCAGCCACTCGGTTGCCAAGGCCTCGCCAATATCGATGCGCTCCGCGGTCATCGACTCGCCGCCGGCACGCAGCCTGCGATTGACTTGCAACGAGTACACGTAGTGCTCATCGGTACCGTCAATGATGAGTTTGAGGTTCTCGGCCAGCTCGTGCAGGCGGCGCGAAATATCACCCAGGTCGACAACAACCTCGGGCTTGTCGGCGGCGACGGCTTGTACCAGCGCGTCGACGCTCTTGTCAGCTTGTTCCAACGCGTCGATGGCAGTGTAGGCCGACTGCAAGAAATCATGCCAGTCGTCAGATTCGCGCAGCTCGGGGCCGATCCATAGGTTCGCATTGTCATAGCCCCCGCGGGCACGGCGGCCAAGCTCGCGAACGCCGTCAAACACATCGGCAATCGCCATGCTCGCACGCACAACCGTCGACGTCGCCTTGGCGGTAAGGCCCAGGTAGAGCGTAGAGCCCTCCGAGGTTGCCAAATCGCGGGAAACCTGGCTCAGCGCACCGGTGCTCGAGCCACCCAGGCGCTCAAACAGAACGCGCGATTCATCCGCCGACACCACGCGCGCCCATTGACGGCGTGCCTCGCGCTCGATGGAGTGGGCCTCATCGATCACCCAGTGACGAATCGGAGGCAAGATTCTGCCCTCGGCCGCAACATTGCGGAACAACAGGGAATGGTTGGTGACCACCACATCGGCATGCGCCGCGCGGCGGCGGGCGCCGTGGACCAGGCATTTATCGGGGAAAAACGGGCAGAGGCGACGGGCGCACTCGCGCGACGCCGTCGTAAAGTCGGGACGGTTGACGCTGCGCCAGCGAATGCCAAGCGAGTCGAGGTCGCCATCGGCCGACTGACACACGTACGCCATGATGACCGCGACTGCCGTAAGCGTATCGGCAGGATCACGCTTAGTCGTAATTTCGACTTGGCCGCGGCTCATGCGCTCAAGCTTGCGCAAGCATGGATAGTGATCATAGCCCTTGAGGGCGCAAAACGATAGGCCTCCGTCCAGCTGCTCGGCAAGTTTGGGCAGCTCATGATACATGAGCTGGTCCGCGAGATTATTCGATTTAGTCGCGATACCAACCGTGATGTTGTTGCGGCGCGCAGCCTCGGCAAAAGGCACCAGATAGGCCATCGATTTACCGACGCCCGTCCCCGCCTCAATCACGCGATGCGTTCCCGTAACGAGTGCGTCACGGACCTCGAGCGCCATCGCGATCTGCTCATCGCGCGGCTCATACGTGGGATACATGCGATTAACCAGGCCGCCCGGGGCATAGTCCGCCTCGATTTCCTCGCGGCTCGGCATCTTAAGGACCGGCAGCTCGTCCGCATCAACGCGATCATCGGCCCGATCGGCCTTGAGTACGTCGGCGCGGGCGGCGCTGAGAGAGAAGATGGAACCGGGGTTCTGTCCCGCCAAGAAGGAGAAGATGGGACGATAGGACCAGGGTACGTCGGGGTGCATGTCGGCCAGGCGCGCCATTAAGCCCTGAGGCAAGTCGCTGAGTGCCACGAGCAACACACGCCACACACCACACAGGGCGTCGACATCGGCGTTGGCGCGGTGCGACACCGAGTCGCAGCCAAACAGGTCGGCCATGAAAGACAGCTTATGCGAGGCCAGGCGCGGAAGCGCGATGCGCGACAGTGCCAGCGAATCGATCCAGATGTCGCTGACGTTGACACCGCCCTTGACCGACTCGATAAACGAACGGTCGAAGGTGGCGTTATGCGCAATCACCGGGCAGCCGCCGACAAAATCGGCGAGAGCGGCCACGGCCTCGACGGCCGATGGGGCATCCACCACATCGGCGTTTGTAATGCTCGTGAGTTCGGTAATCTCGGCGGGAATCAGCTGCTTGGGATGCACGAAGGTATCGAACCGATCGACAACCTCGCGGCCCGAAAGGCGGGCCGCTGATATCTCGATAAGCTCGTTGTCCTGCACCGAAAGACCCGTGGTCTCGGTATCGAGGACGATAACATCTTCCTCGATGAGACCAAACGATTGGGTTTTGGCGCGCTCGGCAAGCGTGGCATAGGAATCGATGACAAACTGCGGCGTTCCCGACGAAACAGCGTCCTCGATTAGCATGCAATGCCCGCTCGACGAAGACCCATACGAATCAGGCTGTCACACACCTGCGGGAACGTCATGTCATCGGTGTGGCGGATTTCATCCGGATACAGCGACGTATCGGTCATGCCGGGAATGGTATTGGTCTCGAGGATAACGGGGCCATCCTCGCTCACGATAAAGTCGCTGCGCGAGATACCCAGGCAGCCGAGTGCCTTATGGGCAGCACAGGCGAGCTCCTGGGCACGAGCGTAATTCTCGGGCGAAATCTGTGCCGGAATGCGATGGATATCCGTGGGGTCGACATACTTCACGTCCAGATCATAGAACTCGCAGTCCTCGGGCTTACGAATCTCGACAATCGGCAGAGCGCGCACGTCATCCTCGCCGTACACGCCGACGGTGATCTCGGTACCCTCGATGCACTTCTCGACCAGCACTTTGTCTCCGTACTCAAACGCCTTGGCGATTGCCGCGGGCAGCTCGGAGGGCTCATGGACCAGGGAAATGCCATAGCTGGAACCGTTGACGGCCGGCTTCACAAAGCAGCGCTCGCCACAAACCTCGACGATATGATCGATATCGACTTCATCGCCCGCCTCGAGTGCGAGGCCGGGGGCAATGGGAATGCCCGCCTTGGCGTACAGGAGCTTAGAGACCTCCTTGTCGGCACCACAAGCGCTGGCAAGCACGCCTGAGGCCGTGTAGGGGATACCCAGGGTCTCCATGGCGCCCTGCATGGCGCCATCCTCACCGCCGGCACCGTGCATGGCGATAAACGCCACGTCAAAGCCACCGGTCGCCATGGTTACCATAAAGTCATCGGCGGCCGTGTCGAGCAGCTCCACCGAGGTGTAGCCGGCCTCCTTCAGGGCCACCACGACGTTCTTTCCCGAATTGAGCGAGATCTCGCGCTCAGCGGAATGACCGCCCGCCAAGACCGCTACGTGCATGTTCTCTAGGCTTTTACCCGGCATGGGCAGACTCCTCCTCTATAATTTCTGCAGCTGATACCATATTGTAGCGATACCCTCTACGTTTCCCCAAAATCGAAAGGCTTCCATGAATCCCAGGACTAAATCTCAGGACATTCGCGACTTGAGCCAAAACGATATTCGCGAGCTTGTGGCCGAACTTGGCCAGCCCGCCTTCCGCGCGAAGCAGCTCATCGAATGGGTCTTTGAGAAGAACGTTTGTTCGTTTGACGATATGACCAACCTTCCCAAGGCTTTCCGCGAGCAGCTTAAAGAGGCTTTTGCCTTTGACACGCCGACTGAACTCACCAAGCAGGTTTCCAAAGATGGCTCTCGCAAGTATCTGCTCGAGTACCACGACGGCATTTCCGTCGAGACCGTCGGTATGCCCCGTCGTAACAAGCTTTCCGTCTGCGTTTCCACCCAGGCAGGCTGTGGCATGGGCTGCGCCTTTTGCGCTACCGGTCTCAACGGCCTCAAGCGCTCTCTGACCGCTCAAGAGATCGTCGACCAGGTGTTGCACGTCTCGAATGATTTTGGCGAGCGTGCCACGAGCGTTGTCTTCATGGGCCAGGGCGAGCCGTTTGCCAACTACGACGAGGTTCTCAAGGCACTGCGTATCCTCAACGACCCCGATGGCATCGGTATCGGCGCCCGTCATCTCACCGTCTCTACCAGCGGCGTTATTCCCGGTATTCGCAAATTTGCCGACATCCCCGAGCAGTTCACGCTTGCCGTTTCCCTGCATTCCGCCATCCAGTCGACGCGCAATAAGCTCATGCCCGGTGTTAAGAAGTACACGCTGCTCCGCCTTCACGAGGCGCTTCAGCTCTACACCGAAAAGACTGGCCGCCGCCCGACCTATGAATATGCCATGATCGAAGGCGTCAACGATACGAATCCCGAGATGCAGGCACTCTGCGACTTCTGCGAGGGAACGCTGTGCCACGTTAACCTGATTCAGCTTAACGACATCGAGGGTAGTCCGCTCAAGCCGTCGCCGATTCATAAGGTCGAGGATCTTCAGCGCCGCCTTGAGTCTCGTGGCATCGAGACCACGATCCGTAATTCTCGCGGCAATGATATTGATGCCGCCTGCGGTCAGCTGAAGCAACGTTTCAAGGTCCAGAAGAACGCATAGGGGAGTCTGTGCCCCATAACGTTTCATGTGAAACATCCGACAGCCCTGGTTGCAAATAATGCAACCAGGGCTGTTTCATTTATATTCATACTATTGGATTTGATTTCTTAAAGCATAGTTTTACGGCCAAAATAAGGGGTCCTTGTCTGATGAATCAAACAAGGACCCCTTCAAAACAGGCAAGTAATTGTTAGGTACCTAATAGCCAACATTTTCCCACTGATGGTTAACCCAGTCTTGGTTAATCTTGGGATTCTTAGTTACCTGAGCAGTGCGCATAGCGACATCTTCGGTCATGACATCAATTTTCTTCTTAGATATATCGACGATATCCTGAGCGCCACGCAGCAGTCGACCGCGCAGTTCATCATCTGTCGCAATCTTATAACCCGCAAAAGCACCAGCGGCGACGGTGGTTGCCAATGCAATGACCGCGAGAACCTTACTCTTCATCCTGATCCTCCTGTCCAAATTGAATCATTTCGCCAAGGATACGGGAGAGCTCTTCTTCGTCTTTGAACTCGATTTCAATTTTATTCTTACCACGCGAGCTCTTCACACGTACATTCGTGTTGAAAACTTGACGAAGGACCCGAGCGGCCTTTTTGAATGACTGAGGTGTTGCTGGCCTCGGAGTCCTTGGCGTCTCTCCGGCAGAAAACAACGGAGCAAGATTTTCTGTCGCTCTAACGGAAAGTCCTTCTGCAACAACCTTCTCAGCAAGTCGAATCCTGGCATCTTCATATGGAACTGCAAGAATCGCTCTCGCATGGCCCGCAGTAAGCTTGCCCTCGAAAATCATCTGCTGTACAACTTCTGGAAGATCTAGCAAACGAAGTGAATTAGTGATTGCGGAACGAGACTTACTGACAGCCTTTGATAACGCTTCTTGTGTCATACCGCTGGCATCAATGAGCTGACGATAACCCTTCGCCTCTTCGACAGGATTCAAATCTGAACGCTGAAGATTCTCGATAAGAGCAAGAGCTAGCATCTCCTCATCATTAACTTCTTTAATGATGACAGGCAGTTCCTCAAGACCAGCAAGCTTTGACGCCTGGTAACGGCGCTCACCCGCAATAATCTCATAGCCATTTCCATGCTTACGAACCAACAACGGCTGCAAAACGCCATGCTCTTGGATTGACTCGCTCAACTCGCGAAGTTCAGTTTCATTAAAGTGAATTCGCGGCTGATTCGGGTTTGGAACGATATCCTCAATTGGCAGTTTAGTTTCAGATGCGGCATTTGAAGCCGATGCAGCCGAACTACCGGTCTCATACTCGGCCTCTGAGACCAAAGCATTGAGTCCGCGTCCCAAACCTCCACGTTTCTTTGCACTAGGCACGCTTGATCACCTCTTTTGCAAGGTTCATATACGCTTTTGCACCCTTATTTTGAGGTGCATAGGTAATTACCGGCTCTCCAAAAGACGGAGCCTCAGAGATTTTTACGGTACGGGGAATTAGAGTCTTAAAAGCCTTATCACCAAAGTACGACTGAACCTCCTCAACAACCTGATTCGACAGAGAAGTACGCGAGTCATACATGGTCATAAGCACGCCATAGGTGTCTAATCCCTTGTTCAGACGTGATTTGACCATCTTCATTGACTCAAGTAGCTTCGTAACGCCCTCGAGTGCGTAATACTCGCACTGAATCGGAATCAAAACACTGTCTGCTGCGGTCAAAGCGTTGATGGTAAGCAGGCCGAGCGAAGGAGGACAGTCAATGAAAATAAAATCGAACTCGTCTTGAATGGGCTCAAGCAAATCTTTGAGGCGGGTTTCACGAGCAATTGCGCTTACGAGCTCAATTTCGGCGCCTGCAAGCTGAATTGTAGCCGGAATAACGAATACCATTTTGCAATTTGTATCAAGAACAAGCGATTCTGCCGGCACATCATTCAACAATGCATCATAGATGCACTGATTAAGGTCTTCTTTTTCAATTCCAAATCCACTGGTGCTGTTTCCTTGCGGATCAAAATCGACAATCAGTGTCTTGCGTCCCTGTTCACCCAGTGCTGCTGCAAGGTTTACAGCCGTCGTTGACTTACCGACGCCGCCTTTTTGATTGATGATTGCAATAATACGCGTGTCTTTTGCGCTCTTCGAACGCTTAACGTCGCGAAATCCCACGGTCCCTCCTGGTGTGTATTAAAGCTGTCAAACGGAGGATGTTTCACGTGAAACATTCCGATTCGATATCAACCGCCATGTTTCACGTGAAACACTGCAAGTTGTTAGTATCCATTATGTTTCACGTGAAACATCTAGGCAAGCGGATTCTTCTTTGCCATGCCATTTGCACGAGGCAATGAAACGGATGCTGGATGACTCTTCTTAAGAACAATGAACTCCCTATGGCCCAAGCCCTCAGGCAAATCGATTGCATCATTCAGAAGCAAAGTGAAGCCGCAGATCTTAGCTGCTGACATGCCAGAAGCAAGCTCCTCATCCGATGGATTGCCCTTCGTGATAACAAAAAGCCCTCCATCCTTGAGGTACGGAGCCGCATACTCAACAAGAATCGGTAGAGGGGCCAGGGCGCGGGCGGTTACGACAGAGAACTGCTTCTTATGGCTTCGAGCATATTCTTCAAGGCGATCATGGACTGCATGACCACTTTTCAATCCAAGAGCATGAACAAAAGAATTAACAGCGTCAATCTTTTTGCCAACAGAGTCAATATAAATAGCTTTACGATGCGTGGTAATTGTTAATGGAATACCAGGGAACCCCGCACCCGTTCCCATATCGAGCAAAGCTCCCTCAGGAGCCTTATTGATATAAGGGAGCAAAACAAGTGAGTCGAGGATATGAAGTACCGCAGCATCTTCTACGTTAAGAATACGAGTGAGATTGGTTGTCTTATTTGTTTCAAGAACCAAATCCAAATGCTGAATACATTTCCTTAGCTCAGCATCAGTTACGCTCAAGGAATACTCTTTGCAATAGGAAGATAGATGACTCAGCATCTCGTCAGCCTGCTGATCAGTAAGTACAAACAACAGAAGCTCCTTTCTGACAAAAATCAGTGTATCGAGAACTTTTGACAAAAAAAGGGGACGTGGAAACCACGCCCCCTTAGCATATGCTCGAGTAGATTATCGAGCAACAATCACCACATGGCGATCAGGGTCAGAACCCTCAGAATGGGTATCGACGGCATCATTGCCACGAAGTGCAATATGAACCAGTCGGCGCTCATAGGCATTCATAGGCGGAAGCGAAACACTCTTATGGGTACGGATGGCACGCTCGGCGGCCGACTGAGCCATAGAGGCAACCTTGTCCTGACGACGGCTCTTGTAGCCTTCAACGTCAACCACAACCGGATACCTAAAGCCAAGCTTGCGGCTCACCAGCAAAGAGAACATAACCTGAAGGGCATCAAGGGTACGACCGTGACGGCCAATGAGAACAGCAAGATCAGGAGCCGTAACATCCAAAATCAACTCACCCTCGTCGCCCTCGTACTCATCAATAGGAGAGTTGGCGGCATCGAAGTGCGAAAGGATGGAACGCAGAATGGAAATCGCAACATCGGCAATGGTGTCGAGCTCTTCATCGGTCAGCTCTTCACCGGCCTTGTAGCGCTGTGCAATCTCGGGATAATCGCCCGCAATCTGCGGGGCAACCTCCTCAAGCATATCCTCGATGATCTCTTCAGACATAACGTACTCCAAAAGTTAGGTACCTAAATAGGATTGATATCCCGACTACTTCTTCTTGTGCGGACGCGGCTTCTTCTCGCGACGGGTAACCTCGACCTGCAGCGGAGCGTTCTTGAGGCGCTCCTCCTCATCGGCCTTAGCCTTGTCGATAACCTTCTGCGTCACGAAGATCTGCTGGATAACCTGCCAGGCAGAAGACACATCATAGTACAGAAGAACGCCGACGGGCAGGCTCCAGCCCATCCAAAGCATCATGACGGTCATGACGACGGCCATCATGCGCATGCTCTGGGCCTGCTGACCAGTCTGATTGCGAGACATATACAGCTGCGGAATCAGGGTCAAGACAGCGAACAGAATCAGGCAAACCAGCGCAGGCAGCGCAACCACAAAGCCATCGGCAAAGGAAGCGCTCGGCGTGGTGGTAAGGTCAGGCAGGATGTTGAAGAACGAGAACGTGCCGTCGCTAAAGTAGTTCGGCAGGTTACGCAGCAGCGTAAACAGGGCGAACAGGACAGGCATCTGGATCAACAGCGGCAGACAACCAGCCATGGGGTTGAACTTGTTCTCGCTGTAGAACTTCTGCATCTCCTCGGCCTGGCGCTGGGGATCGTCGGCATACCGCTCCTGGATCTCGAGCATCTTAGGCTGCAGCACCTGCATGCGAGCCGTCGACTTGGTCGATTTGAGCATAAGCGGCGTCAGCAGCAGACGGATGATGACCACCAGGATGATGATGGACAGGCCCCAGTCGACCGCAAAGGTCTGGATGAGCTTGAGCAGCTCAAAAAGGATGTTAACGATCCAATCCCACATGTAAGTTTTCCTCCGATAGCGAGTGCCCGCTAGGGCACAGGGTCATAACCGCCGACGTGCAGGGGATTGCAGCGAGCGATGCGCCTCACGGCAAGCCAGCAGCCTCTCAAAACACCGTACTTCTCAATCGCCTGGATAGCGTATTGCGAGCACGTTGGGTAATAAATGCAAGCGTCAGGCAATAAGGGCGAAATAACCTGTTGATATATGCGAATAGGAGCGATGGCAACACGTCGCAAAACGTGATTGCTCATCGCTCCTCCCCGGCAACGCCGGCGCGTTTCATAAGCGAACGCAACGCCTTGTCCATCTCCTGCGGCGAGGAAACCCTCGTCTTGGGAGTCGCGAACAAGATGATGTCATAACCCGCAACGGGAAATCCACAGTTGCGAGCGGCCTCGCGCATCACACGCTTAGATCGGTTGCGCACCACAGCACAACCGAGTCGTTTAGCACCAACGAAGGCGACCCTTCCGGAGTCGCCTTCGCCAACCGATTCACATATGGTCATTCGAATCAGAGGGTGATTGAAACGACGCCCCTGACTGAACACATGCTCGAAATCTTGCCGAGACTTAATAGTCTTCATGCGAGATGTGTGTATCGCTGCTAGACAGTGAGACGCTTGCGGCCCTTGGCGCGACGACGGGCGAGCACGGCACGACCACCCTTAGTGGCCATACGGGCACGGAAGCCATGGGTCTTGGCACGCTTACGCTTATTAGGCTGATACGTACGCTTCATCTTAAGTTCCTCCTGCTGCATTTCGAGTGTCCGCGGGGGCGCGGACGCAGATATAGACACGTGAGCTTGAAGATTGTAGGGAAATCAATGTTCAAATGTCAAGAAATCAAAGGTAAAAGGTTGCAAAGAGTACACGGTTCCCCCATAAGCAGAACCGGCACTTGAGGCAGCAGGCAACTTTTCACGAAATTTCATCGAGTTTTCAACAGGTCGTGTTGGGAATGTTGAGAACTTTTCGTCCGTTTTCCAAAGTTTTCAACAAGTTTTGAAAACTTGTCGAAAGATGAGAAACATTGCGCGGTGAGCTACTATTTGTTCAAAACCTTTTGAAAGATTGCGAGCGGCATGTCTGACGACTTCTACACCATGGTCGATTCCGGTGATCCGGCACCCGACAACGAGCACATCACCGGCGTGCGCGAAGAACGCAACGAGGGTGAGCAGGTCACCGCACAAGCACCGAAGGCCATGTATGCAGCGCGCATCGCGGTCTACGATGACATGCTGTCGACACCGCGTGTCATCGTCATCGAACCGCAAGACGTCCGTACCTACCTGGAAGAGACAACCAACACCGTCTACCAGTGCATGAAAGAGCAGGGAGGACGCATCTCGCTGATGGTTATCCGCGAGATTGTCGAAAACTTTATCCATGCGCATTTTGCAGAGCCCATCATCTCGATTCTCGACGGTGGCGATACCATCCGCTTTGCCGATCAGGGTCCGGGCATCGACGACAAAGAGCGTGCCTTCGATTTTGGCGTAACCAGCGCAAACAGCAAGATGAAACGGTATATCCGCGGTACCGGAGCCGGGTTTCCCATGGTACAGGAGTACTTGGAAAACGCCGGCGGCGCCGTCTCCATCGAGGACAACATGGGCAACGGCACCGTCGTAACGGTAAGTCTGAACCCCAAGCGCGTGCAGGAAATCGAGCGTGCTGGCGGGCGCGGGGCGGCCGTGCGGCCCGAGACGGAGCAGCCGGCATACCCCATGCCGGGCGCCTTCACGCAGCAACCCGCAGCGATGCAACAGGTGCAACAGCAGATGCCCCCCATGCAGCAGCCTGGCATGGCCCCCATGCAAGAGCCCCAGGCACCCTCGGGAGCGATTCCCCAGAACATACCCGATGGAATGCCAGCGATGGGCCAGGATGTGGGAACCTTGCAGCAGATGGCAGGCGCATCGGCTGCACAGCAGATGCCCTATCAACCGAACCCGCAAGGGTATCCGGCTCAATACGCGCCGCAAACGGGATATGCGCAGGCATACCCCCAGCAATACCCGCTGGGATACCAGCAGCCGTACCAACAAATGCCCCAGGCGCAGTACAACCCATGGACCCAGCAGATGCCTCCGCAGCCTTACCAACAGTGGCCGCAAAGTTTTCAACAGCAACCGCTGCCCATGCAGAGTTCTCAACAACCAGCAGCTCAAATGATGTATCCTAATGCGGCGAATCAATATGCACAGCCGCAGCAAAACGTATTTGTGAGCGAGCGCGGCGAAGCGGCACTGGGCTATCTGGCTCAAAACCAAGAGTGTGGCGCAACCGACCTGGCACGAGCGTTTGGAAACTCAGCGCCCACGTGGTCGCGAACGCTCAACGACTTGGCACAGGCCGGCTTGGTAATCAAACATGGCCAGAAATATCATCTGACCGAAATAGGCAGCGCTCGCGTGCGAGCCCAAAGTTAAGGAACGGGAGAAACAGTGGACGAGGAAGCAAGCATCATCCTGGGAGATGCCATCGCCTTTTGTCAGCGCGACGGCCAAGATGCACGCCTCATCAATATGCTGGGACAATCGCGCGCCGTGAGTTTAACCGAGGACACCTTGACGATTGAGGCCCCCTCACGATTTGCCATCGCTCAGCTCAAAAAGCATCAACCGACCATCGAGGCGTACCTAGAAGAGATCGCCTTTGCGCCGATCGCGCTCAATATCGTGGCACCGCAAGGTGCCTCGGCAAATACGGCCCCGGACACTCACCCGGTAGCGACCGCCACTGCAGCGGCAACACCGGTGCCCGAGCCTCGACGCGACGATGTTTCCCGTGAAACCATGGCACCGCAGCCGACCGCTTCGATCGCACCGGCGGCAGAGCCAGGCCCCTCGCCCATCCCGACCGCCACGCACATGCCCGTCGCACACGAGGCGACACCCGGCGAGGAATCGGGCATTGCAATCAAAAACACGTTGTCCGCCGACGATTTCCGCCGCATGATGACCCAAATGAATGGCAGGCCACCGGCGAAAAGCGCGAGTTCGTCCGCAGCGCCGGCAGCGCCTTCGGTGGCGGCCACGGCGGCAGTCGAGAAAAACGCGGACGGGGCGCCCCTCGCGGCGAATTCGAAATTCACGTTTGAGAACTTCGTCTTCGGACCGGAGAACAGTCTTGCCTACCGATCGGCGCTCAAATTCGCCATGCTTGCAGACACACCCGGTACCTGCACGTCGCTGTTCATCTACGGCAAATCGGGCCTGGGCAAGACGCATCTGCTGCTCGCCATCAAAAATGAGCTGGCAGAGAAATCGCCCGAGATCAAGGTGAAGTACGCCAACTCGCAGGCATATCTGGACGACTTGATGACGGAATTCGACCGCCAAAAGAAGAGCAACGCCCCCATTATGCAGGCGTACCACGGCGTCGACGTGCTTATCATCGATGACATCCAGAACATCATTGGCAAACGCGCGAGCGTGGATTACTTCTTCCAGTTGATGGACGAATTCATCCGTAACAACAAGAAGGTCGTGATCGCCGCCGACCGCGCTCCCAAGGACCTTAATATGGATGAGCGCCTGACCAGTCGCTTTAATGCCGGTCTGCTGTGTCTGGTGGCGGAGCCCAGCTACGAGATGAAGTACAAGATTTTGCAGCGTTATTACGAGAACACGATCGCCGCCGCACCCGAGGCGGGCAACGACTCGTTGCTGGCGGCCTACGGGGGCGACGGCGGACATCTGACCGACGCGCACTTTAAACACATGGCCGAGGTCTCGGGCACTAACATTCGCGAGCTCGAGAGCTTTTGCGAGCGTTGTGCCGGCGAAGCGGGCGATCGCGAGCGCGAGGGCGGGGAGCTCACCTTTGACGACATCGACGCCATCGCCAACCAGTACTTCGACACATCGGCCAAGAAGATCAATGTGCAGACGGTCCAGTCCGTCATCGAGGAGCAATACGGTGTGACGCACGAGGAACTCATCGGGCCTCGCCGCAACGCCAATATCGCCAAGGCACGCCATATCGCTATCTACCTGGCGATCGAAATGTGCGAGATGACGACGACGGCCGTGGGCGCCGAGTTTGGCAACCGCAACCACTCGACCGTCAGCACGAGCTATAAAAAGGTTCAGAAGATGATTCAGGAAGACCGGACTGTTACCGAAGACCTCAAGTCGCTGCGCGATAAAATTACACTGCGCTCGTAGGTAAATGGACACAGCTGTTGAAAACTTGTCGAAACGGCGGTTATAAGGTGTCAAAAACTCGAGTCGCGGTGATGAAAAGTTTTGCGCAGGTTTTGAACGTGGAAAACATGCCCGGTTACACACAGGTTCCTGTCGATTCTCTTTTTAGGGCTGACCTGCACCTTTAGGAGTAATCAACAGTTTCGTCAGTACTATTACTATTATTAAGATATTTATATCTATAGAAAGGTATTAAAAGATGAAGTTCACCGTCAGCCAGAGCTCGCTTACGCAAGCCATCGGCGTCGTTATGAAAGGCGTCGCTTCGGCATCCACCCTTCCCATTCTGTCGGGCGTGCTCGTTAAGGCACAAGACGGCATCTTGGAATTCCAGACCTCCAACTACACCATCTCGATTCGTCACCGCATTGCGGCCCATGTCGAAGAGGAGGGCGAGATGGTGATTCCCTGCAAGATGCTCTCCAACATCACCAAGACTCTTCCCGATGCCCCGGTCACCTTTGAGTTGTCCGAGCGTCAGGTTTTGATTGGCTGCGAGAAGAGCTCTTTCCGCCTCAACACGCTCGATGCCAACGACTTTCCCGAGTTCCCGGCATACGCCATCGAGAGCGCCGTCGAGCTGCCGACCGATATCCTGTCCGAAATGGTAAGTCGCGTATGGCGCGTAACCTCGACTGACAAGGCCCGCCCCATCCTGGGTGGCGTGCACATGAAGGTCGAGAACAACACCGTGCGCCTGGTCGCGACCGACTCCTTCCGACTGGCCGTGTGCGATACGCAGGTCGAGACCTCGACCCTCGAAGGTTCCTTTGAACTCAACGTGCCTGCCGACGCCTTCAACGATGCTCTGAGCATCATGGCGAGCCAGGCTACCATCATGATCGGCGCCACCGACACCCAAGTTGTCTTTGAGGCCGGCAACACCACCTACGTGTCGCGCCGCATCGAAGGCGTATATCCCAACTACAAGCAGCTCATCCCCGATTCGTGCGTGACGAGCGTCAAGATCGACGTAGCCGCCTTTAACGCCGCCCTTAAGCGTGTGGCCGTTATCGCGAGCGCCAACCCCGCTGTCAAGTTTGAGATTGACGTCGAGAACGGCCAGATGGGCCTGTCCTCTATTTCCAACGACCAGGATCTGGCGCAGGAGACGATCGATGTCGAGGCCGAGGGCGAGTCGGGCACCATCGCCTTCAACTACCACTACATCTTTGGCTGCCTCAATGCCCTGTCCAAGGAGAAGGAGATCACGCTGGAGCTCAAGAGCTATTCGCAGGCGGGTATCTTTAAGTCCTACGACAAGATCAACTACCTGTACCTGGTCATGCCGGTACGCATCTAGCACTGCCCATGACCATGTTCGCACGCGATCTTTCCGTTGCGCGCTATCGCAGCTTCGACAGCTATCGCCTTGCCCTGAGCGACGGTGTGACAGTGCTCGCGGGTCCCAACGCGGCGGGAAAGACCAACCTCATAGAGGCGCTGCAGCTGCTGACGAGCGGCGCCTCGTTTAGGCATCCGACCGCAGCCGAGCTCGTGCACGACGGCGTGGGCTCATGCAAGGTCGAGCTGAGGCTCGAAGGTGATGGGCGTGTGCTGGACATGGGACTGAGCGTGGAAGATGGCAAGCGTTCGTTTAGCCGCAACGGTAAGCGCTGCGCTGCGTCCGGCGTGCGCGGGGTGCTGCCGAGCGTGCTGTTTTGCCCGGACCACCTGGATATGGTCAAGCGGGGTGCCAGCGTGCGCCGCACCGCACTTGATGACTTTGGCGTTCAGCTGAGTGCGCGCTATGCCGATCTGGCCAGTGCCTACGGGCGCTGCGTGACTCAGCGCAATGCCCTGCTCAAGGAGACCTGGTGCTGCCGCGAGATGCTCGGCGCCTGGAACGAATCTATCGCCCGCGCCGGTTCGGCCCTGCTCGTGCATCGTCTGGCCCTGCTCGACCGGCTGTCGGGTCATGTGCGCGACGCCTACGGCCGCGTGGCATCCGGCGAGCCCGCCGGCGTGTCCTATGTGTCCACGCTTGGCGACCTGCCTGGCACCGAGGATCGCGACGAGCTCAAGGGCTGGGCGTATGAGCACATGCTCTCGGCGCTCGATGAGCGCGCCGACGAGGAGATCCGCCGCGGCGTGACGCTCGTCGGTCCGCATCGCGACGAGATTGAGTTTTCCGTCGCGGGTCGATCGGCCCGTTCGTTTGCCAGCCAGGGCCAGCAGCGAACGCTGGTGCTTGCCTGGAAGGTGGCAGAAGTGGCCGTGGCGCGCGATATCCTGGGCACCGCGCCGCTGCTGCTTTTAGACGACGTGATGAGCGAGCTCGACGCCGGGCGCCGAGGCGCTTTTCTGCAGCTGATCGGTGATGATATCCAGACAGTCATAACCACCACCAATCTGGGGTATTTTACCGATGACCTGCTTGATCGAGCCAAGGTGGTGAACATGGGTGAGACGTGCTAATTACGAGCGCGAGAACGGAACGGTTGCCTTTGGCGGCTTTTTGGATGCCGAGCGTCAGCGCATCCTGGCGGCCGCGACACCCGAGCGCCGTGCGCAGATGGAGGCTGCAGAGGAATCTCGCGCGGTCTATCGCGCGTGGAACGCGGTGTGCTCGGGCACGCGCGAGGGGCGGCATGTGACGGGGCTGCGTTACCTGCCCGAGTCCAATGAGCTGCTGGTGTATCTCGACTCGCCCTCGTGGACGCAGGAAATGACGTTGTTGCGCGAGATCATCCGCGCGCGCATGGAGCGCGCCGGTGCGCATGTGGACGGCCTGGTGTTCAAGACCACCGCACCCGGTCACACGCCGCCTGCCGCCAAGGAGCGCCTGCGCCCGGCGACGACCGAGCGCCCGCCGGCCCCGCACGCCGACCTAAGTGAGGCCGAGCGCACCGAGATTGAGCGCCAAGTGGCGCCCATCGAAGACCAAAAACTGCGCGAGGCCCTCGAGAACGCCATGAGAGCCAGTGCCGAGTGGGCCAAGGGCGTGCAAAGCAAAAAAGAGCCTTAAATCGCATCTGGTGGCCTTGTAGAGCCAAATACCCTCGTTCCCGAGGGTATTTTTTTACGATAAACTAGTAAGGCTGTACACATTTTCTTGACTGAAGGAGGACGTGTGGCAAACGAAAACGATTACGATGGCGGCGAGATTAAGATTCTCGAAGGTCTCGAGGCCGTTCGTAAGCGCCCGGGCATGTACATCGGCTCGACGAGCGCCAGCGGTCTGCATCACCTGGTGTGGGAGATCGTTGACAACTCCGTCGACGAGGCCATGGCCGGTTTCTGCACCGAGATCCAGGTGACGGTCCACGCCGACAACTCCATCACGGTCGTCGACAACGGGCGCGGCATCCCCGTCGACGAGCACCCTGTTAAAAAGATCCCGACGCTCGAGGTCGTCATGACGATCTTGCACGCCGGCGGTAAGTTCGATAACTCGGCCTATAAGGTCTCGGGCGGCCTGCACGGCGTGGGCATCTCCGTCGTCAACGCACTGTCCAAGCGCGTGGTCGTTCAGGTTCGTCGCGATGGCAACACCTACGAGATGGAGTTCTCGCGCGGCAAGACCGTCAAGAAAATGGAGGTCGTGGGCACCTCGGATTCGACGGGTACCACCGTCACCTTCTGGCCCGACGACGAGATCTTCGAGACCTGCATCTACGATTTCGATACGCTGCACAACCGTCTGCAGGAGACGGCGTTCCTCAATAAGAACCTCAAAATCGTGCTGACCGACGAGCGCGAGGCGACTCCTCATGTGGAGGAGTTTTGCTATGCCGGCGGCATCATCGACTTCGTCAAGTTCCTCAACGAGGGCAAGGACGTCCCCGAGGCCTTTAAGGAGCCCATCTACATCGAGGGCAAATCGGACCCGGACGCGCCTGTCGCCAAGATGGGCGAGGTCGAGGTTTCCCTGCAGTGGAATAGCGGCTACGGCGAGAACGTCATGTCGTTTGCCAACGACATCTACACTCCCGAGGGCGGCATGCACCTTGAGGGCTTCCGCACCGCGCTCACCCGCGTGATCAACGACTATGCGCGCAAGCAGAACCTGCTCAAGGAAAAAGACGCCAACCTGACCGGCGACGATGTGCGCGAGGGCCTATCGGCCGTTATCTCGGTCAAACTGCCCGACCCGCAGTTTGAGGGCCAGACCAAGGCCAAGCTCGGCAGCTCCTATATGCGCGCGCTGACACTCAAGATCGTGACCGACGGCCTCGCCGATTACCTCGAGGAACATCCCAAGCCCGCTCGCGAGATCGTCAAGAAGGCTCAACAGGCCTGCAAGGCGCGCAACGCCGCCCGCAAGGCGCGCGAGGCGACCCGCCGCAAGAGCCTGCTCGAGACGGCGTCGCTGCCCGGTAAGCTCGCCGACTGCTCGGTACGTGATGCCGAGCTGACTGAGCTCTTTATCGTAGAGGGCGACTCGGCAGGCGGTTCGGCCAAGGACGGCCGTCGACGAGACATCCAGGCGATTCTGCCCCTGCGCGGCAAGATTTTGAACGTCGAGCGCGTGGGCGACCACCGCGCGTTCTCGAGTGACACCATCCAGTCGCTGATTACCGCGATCGGCTGCGGCGTCACGACGAGCGCCGGCGACGGCGGCGACTTTGATATCACCAAGGCCCGCTACCACAAGATCATCATCATGACCGATGCAGACGTCGACGGTGCGCATATCCGCATCCTGCTGCTGACGTTCTTCTACAAGTACATGCGCCCGCTGATTGACGCCGGCTACGTGTACGTCGCGTGCCCGCCCATCTTTGGCATCAAGGTGCGCAACAAGATTCACTACGTGTATCCCAACGGCCGCCAGCCCGAAGACGAGATCCTGCGCGACACCATCCAGAGTCTGGGCCTGAACCCCGACGACAACGACGAGGACGGCAAGGCCAAGGATGGCAAGATCACCAAGAAGCGCAAGGGTTACACCGTCCAGCGCTACAAGGGCCTGGGCGAGATGGACCCCAAGCAGCTTGCCTCGACGACGATGGACCCCAAGACCCGCATCCTACAGCGCGTGTCGATCGAGGACGCCGTGGTGGCGGACCGCGCTGTGCGCGAGCTGATGGGTTCCGAGGTCGGCTATCGCCGCGAGTACATTGAAAAACATGCACATGATGCACGATTCCTTGACGCTTAAGAGGAGGTAACGTGGCAGACGATATCAACAATAACGAGGGTGTGGGCGAGGCCGGCGATGCCGGCATGCCCGATGATCTGAAGCGCCTGCTTGCCCGCGCTGAGCAGGGCGAGGACGGCGATCCGGATGCCTATAACCCCGATGCCGATGATGATGAGGAAGAGGACGACGACGCCGAGCTCGAGGAGAGCTTTGGCGAAGTCGACCGTGGTGCCTCGGCCGGCGAGGATATAAACGGCGGGCAGCTCCAGATTTCGGAGTTCGGCCGTGAGATGAAGCAGTCGTTCATCGAGTATTCGATGTCGGTCATCACGGCGCGCGCCCTGCCGGACGTGCGCGACGGCTTGAAGCCGGTTCACCGCCGCATTCTGTACGCGATGAACGAGAGCGGCATCTACCCCAACCGCCCACACAAGAAGTCGGCCTGGACGGTCGGCGAAGTTATCGGCAAGTACCATCCGCACGGTGACTTCGCGGTCTACGAGGCCATGGTCCGCCTGGCACAGTGGTTCTCCATGCGCACGCCGCTCATTGACGGTCACGGCAACTTCGGCAATATCGACGGCGACGGCGCCGCCGCCATGCGTTACACCGAGAGCCGCCTGGCAAAGCCCGCCATGGAGCTCCTGCGCGACCTGCAGAAGGACACCGTCGACTGGCAGCCCAACTACGACGAGTCGCTCGCCGAGCCCCAGGCGCTGCCCGCGCGTTTCCCCAACCTGCTGGTCAACGGCAGCCAGGGCATCGCCGTCGGCATGGCCACCAACATCGCCCCGCACAACCTTACCGAGGCGATCGAAGCCACGTGCTATCTGATCGACAACCCCGACGCCACCGTCGACGAGCTCATGCAGATCATGCCCGGTCCGGACTTCCCCACCGGTGCCATCATCATGGGCAGTGCCGGCATTAAACAGAGCTACGAGACCGGCCGCGGCTCCATCACCGTGCGCGCCAAGGCTCATGTGGAGTCCACCAAGACCGGCCGTAGCCGCCTGGTCTTTACCGAGATTCCCTACATGGTCAACAAAGGCACTCTGCAGGAGAAGATCGCCCAGCTCGTCAACGATAAGCGCATCGAGGGTATCTCGGATATGCGCGATGAGTCCAACCAGAAGGGTATCCGTCTGGTCATCGAACTCAAGAAGGGCGTCATCCCGCAGGTCGTGCTCAACAACCTGTACAAGTACACCTCGCTGCAGACGACCTTTGGTGCCAACAACCTGGCGCTTGTCAACGGCGTTCCCAAATGCCTGAGCCTGCGCGAGATGCTGCAGCACTACATCGACCACCAGGTCGACGTCGTCACCCGCCGCACCCGCTTTGACCTCAAGAAGGCCCAGGCGCGTGCCCATATCCTCGAGGGCTACCTGATGGCTCTCGACCATATCGACGAGGTCATCAGCATCATCCGCTCCTCGCAGACCGATTCCGAGGCCAGCAGCCGCCTGATCGAGCGTTTTGGCTTTACGCCCGAGCAGACCACGGCCATCCTCGAGATGAAGCTGCGCCGCCTGACCGGCCTGGAGCGCGACAAGATTCAGGAAGAGCTGGACGGCCTGCGCCGCGCTATCGCCTACTACGAGGACCTGTTGGCGCACGAGGAGAAGATCCTGGGCGTCATCAAGGAAGAGATGCGCGAGATCTCCAAGAAGTTCGGCGACAAGCGCCGCACCGAGATCAGCCATGTCGAGAAGGACCTGGATGTCGAAGACCTCATTGCCGACGAGGACATGGTCGTGACCATCACCCACACCGGCTATGTCAAGCGCATCCCGGTGGCTGCCTATCGCGCCCAGAAGCGCGGCGGCAAGGGCGTGTCGGGCGTCAACCTCAAAGAGGACGACGTTATCGACGAGATGTTCATCGCATCCACGCACGAGTACGTGCTGTTCTTCTCGAGCAAGGGTAAGGTCTGTCGCCTGAAGGTGCACGAGCTGCCGGTTGGCACGCGCCAGGCGCGCGGCACCGCGATCGTCAACCTGCTGCCCTTCGAGGAGGGCGAGAAGATCGCGAGCGTCATCAGCTGCCGTGAGTTCCCCGCCGACGAGTATCTGATGTTTGCCACCAAGAGCGGCATGGTCAAGAAGACCGTGATGAGCGCCTACGACCGTAGCCGCCGCGATGGCCTGATCGCCATCAACCTGAGGGACGACGACGCGCTGCTCGCTGTACGCCGCGTGCGCGAGGGTGACAAGATCATCATGGCAACCACCGCGGGCAAGGCGATTATGTTCCCCGAGGACCAGGTGCGCGCCACCGGTCGCGATACCAGCGGCGTCCGCGGTATCGGCATGAAGGATGGCGTGAGCGTTTTGGGTATGGAGGTTACCAACGGCAATGGTGACCTGTTTGTCATCACCGAGCGCGGCTACGGCAAGCGCACGCCGGTTGCGGACTACCCGGAGCAGAACCGCGGCGGCCAGGGCGTCTACACCATCCAGATGACCGAACGCAAGGGTAACCTCGCAGCCATGAAGACGGTGGGCCCGCAGCATGAGCTGTTCATCGTGACGGAGGGCGCGACGGTCATTCGCGTCAAGACCGACGAGATCAGCCAAACCGGTCGCGCCACCCAGGGCGTCAAGATGATGAGCGTCGACGATAACGACCGCGTATGTGCCGTAGCCCGCATGACAGCAGCCAAGGAAAAGCCCGAAGGCGAAGCCGCAGAAGACAGCTCTGCCCCCGATGAAACCGCAGTCGACCTAGGCGACGGCAACGACATACCAGAAGATCTCCTAGACGAGTAAGAGGAGCTAGCTGGTAGAAAATATCAGACCCCATATATCGGCGGTCGGCGCACCTGCGCGCCGACCGCTTTTTTGAAAATCTTTGAACCCCACGTCGGCCCCGGCTGCCCGGCGGCATGCGAAGCCGATCGCGAGTTCCGCATGAGCCGGAGAGCACTTAATGTGCTCTCCGTGCGAGCAGGACTGTTCGAGCAGGCGACTTCGCATGCCGCCGGGCAGCTGGGACGGACGACCCTCAAAGTTTTTCAAAAAAGTTGTTGACGCGCGCGTAACGACTCGTCTAATATATCCCTTGCGCGATGGACCTGTAGCTCAGTTGGTTAGAGCGTCCGGCTGATAACCGGGAGGTCACAAGTTCGAATCTTGTCAGGTCCACCACTTTCTTTCGCAATAAACACCCCAGCGAGAGCCGAGTCGCCGCTGGGGTGTTTATTACTTTCTCCGTGGGGGTTTAGCTCAGCTGGGAGAGCGCGGGCTTTGCAAGCCTGAGGTCAGGGGTTCGATCCCCCTAACCTCCACCATGATGGACCTGTAGCTCAGTTGGTTAGAGCGTCCGGCTGATAACCGGGAGGTCACAAGTTCGAATCTTGTCAGGTCCACCATCAAAACGTTAAGAGCCCTGGGGCATTGCCTCGGGGCTTTTTTCTTATCCAACATAAGTAGTCAAAATAGCCCCGTCCCAAATTAACTACTTTGATTTTGTGTGCTGGGCGAAAGATTGGGTAGTATAGCTATTCAATGCGGCGACCCTGCCGTGTGTTAACCGCTACGTACCGGAGGTGTTCCATGGTTCGTGTCGACATAGAGACCATCGTCATGGCCGCCGGTCCCGTGCCATCGCTTATCGTGCTTCGCGAGCGCTGCGGCAAGTCGGATTCGACGGCGCCCCTGCGTTCGCTTTCCATTCAGACCGGCTCGTTTGAGGCCGCGGCCATTAGCCGTGGCATCGATAGCGGTCGCGCCGAGCGCCCGATAACGCATGACCTGCTGCTTGACACCGTCGATGCCCTGGGCGCCAAGCTCGAGCGCATCGAGATCGTTCGTGCCGAGCCGCCGGTGTTCTATGCGACGATTGTTGTGCTGGTCGATGGTGACGAACGAAAGATTGACGCCCGCCCCAGCGACGCCATTGCCCTTGCCGTGCGCAGCAATGCCCCCATGTTTGTGGAGGACGACATCATGAATCGCCTGGGTACCGTTTCTGCCCATGCCGAGGAAGTTGACGACGAGCAGGAGTTCGAGAAGTTCGACGAGTTCGTCCATACGCTCTCCCCCGATGATTTCTAAATGTCTGGCACGCGAGCGGAGAGGTCGCTGATGGGCACCCGCGTATCGGCTGAAGCGGCGGCCATCGCGCGTGAAGCCCAGATGCGCTCGGAGGCATCCGAGGCGGCTCGCATCGCCTATGTGACGCAGGCCCGCACGCTTCGCGAGCGCCGCGGCTCCTATATCAAGATGGTTATCATCTCCGTCCTTGTCGCGGTAATCTGTTCTCGTCTTCGTGGTACAGTTGGTGCGCTTGGGTTTTCGATTTCAACAGGCTTGGTAATCTGGGGTGTGGTCGATGCGGTAATGCTGACCAACCAGATCAAGGTACTCGACAAGCGTGCGATGGATATGGTGCGCGCCCGCGACGCTGCCGCCAAGATCGCTGCCGAGGCACAAGAACTGTAACGACGCCGGATTCGATGGGAAGGTCTAGAGATGGCACAGGATATGCAGGACGCCGGTAACGTCTCCGCCGAGCTCGACGCCATGGTGTGTGACCTGATTGGTGCGTTCTTGGACGACCTTGCCGCCGGTGAGAATCCGGGCGTAGTTGTGGCGATCGAGGACGCTGCTTCCAACCGCTATCTGGCCGCGCTCGACGAGGATGGCGAGGAGGCATGCCTGGAGGCTGCCACCAACTTTATCTCCGAGCACAAGATGGGTCTTAAGGACGAGGGCCTGGGCCGTATCGCCCGCTATGCCATCGGCTATACCGGCTGCGTCGAGATTGACGGCGGCTATCACGACGCTCTGCTCGTGAGCTTCTTTGAGACCACGCTCGAGAGCGGCTTTTCGGCATATGTGCTGTATGAGGGCATGGGCGCCGGCGATGGTTTTATGTGGAGCGACCCTGAACCTGCAGGTGAGGAAACCCCTCTCATCTAAAATCGCTAAAATAAACGAGTTTTCGGTAAAAGGCTCAATATTCCCGCTGAGCGTTGTATCGCTGGGCGGGCCGCATACGCGTGCCGTTTGTATATGGATAGAAGATAGGGGAACTACATGCGCGTAGACAATCTGAGGAACATCGCCATCATCGCCCACGTCGACCACGGCAAGACGACGATGGTCGACAAGCTCCTGCGTGCCACGGATGCCTTCCGTGCTAACCAGCAGGTCGAGGACCGCGTCCTGGACTCTAACGACCAGGAGCGCGAGCGCGGCATTACGATTCTCGCCAAGAACATCTCTATCGAGTACAAGGACGTCAAGATCAACGTCATCGACACCCCGGGCCACGCCGACTTTGGCGGCGAGGTCGAGCGCGTGCTGCGTATGGCCGACGGCGCCCTGCTGCTGGTCGACGCTTTTGAGGGCCCCATGCCCCAGACCCGCTTCGTGCTGCGTCACGCTATCGACACCGGCCTCAAGATCATGATCGTCATCAATAAGATCGATCGTCCGGGCGCCAACCCCGAGAAGGCCTACAACGACTGCCTGGACCTCATGGCCGACCTGGGCGCCACCGACGACCAGCTTGAGTTCGCCATGGAGCACGTGGTCTACGCCAGCGCCATGAATGGCTTTGCCCGTCTTGACCCCAACGACGGCAACATGGACATGTATCCGCTGCTCGATATGATCATCGACGACATGCCCGCGCCCGAGGTTGACGAGAACGCCCCGCTGGCCATGCAGTGCGTGACCATCGACCACTCCAACTTCGTTGGCCGTATCGGCATCGGTCGCGTGTACTCCGGCACCATCCACCAGGGCGATCAGATCCTGGTTGTCAAGAACGACGGCTCCAGCGCCACCGCTACCGTCAAGCAGCTCTTTACCTTCGACTACCTGGGCCGTACCGAGTGCCAGGAAGTCGGCGCTGGCGACATCGCCGCTGTCGTGGGTATCGACCGCACCGATATCGGCGATGTCTACACCGATCCCGAGAACCCTGTCGAGCTCGAGCCCATCGAGATCGACCCGCCGACCCTGTCCATCGTCTTTGAGGCTTCGACTTCCCCGCTCGTCGGCCGTGACGGCGACATCGTGGGCGCCCGTCAGCTCAAGGAGCGCCTGTTCAACGAGGCCGAGAACAACGTGACCATGAAGATCGAGGAGCTCGAGGACAAGAGCGGCGTCGAGGTCTCGGGCCGCGGCATCCTGCATCTGTCCGTTCTGATGGAGTCCATGCGCCGCGAGGGCTTTGAGTTCCAGGTCGGCCGTCCCCGCGTTCTGTTTAAGAAGGACGAGAACGGCAACAAGCTGGAGCCTGTCGAGCAGGCCGTCGTCGAGTGCCCGGACGAGTACTCGGGCAAGGTCGTTGAGGTCTTCGGCACTTCTGGCGGCATCATGACGAGCATGGATACCTCGGGCATCGTGACGCACCTCGAGTTCAAGATCCCGACCCGCGGCATCATGGGCCTTAAGAACCGCATCATGAACGTCACCCACGGCGAGGGCGTGTTCTACCACACCTTCTTGGAGTATGGCCCCTACGCCGGCGAGATCGGCAACCGTCAGAACGGCGCTATGATCTCCATGACCACCGAGAAGGCCGTTGCCTACGCTCTGGGTACGCTGCAGGAGCGCGGCCAGCTGTTTGTTGAGCCAGGCACCGAGTGCTACGAGGGCATGATCGTGGGCGAGCGCAGCAAGGCTGGCGACATGGTCGTCAACATCGCCCGCACCAAGAACCTGGGCAACCAGCGTTCCTCGACCTCCGATATCTCCGTCCAGCTGGTGCCGCCTCGCACCTTCTCGCTGGAGGAGGCGCTGGAGTACATCGCCGACGACGAGCTGGTCGAGATCACCCCCAAGAACATTCGCCTGCGCAAGCGTCTGCTCAACGCCACCGACCGCAAGAAGGCTGCCGTCCGCGCCGGCCAGGTCAACAAATAAGCGCTGGGGCTTATAACTGCCAATAAGAAAGGGCGTCGACCGCAATGGTCGGCGCCCTTTTTGGTGCAATGGGGTCAGGTTGCTTTGCACCACCACAAAGGTGCCTGGCCCTTTTGTGGTGGTTGGCGGCTAGGCGGTGGGGAGTCCTGGCGTGTTGGAGGCTTGTTGGGGCTTGAGGTGGGCGTTGCGCCAGATAATCTGGATAACGTAGCCGAACATAAAGACAAAGGCCACTCCGCTGATGAAGTCGCCGATGAGGGGAAGTCCCGTGAGGGCACCTGCGGCGATACCGCCCACGGCGGCCATGACGTAGCGGTTCTGGTTGTGTCCGAACATGCGGGCGATTGCGCATCCCGCAAAAGCGGTGGAGACCAGCGCGACGCCGATCACGGCGCACGCGAGGGCTCCGGCGAGCGGCAGGCCGGCAATCGAGATAATCAGCAACAATACGGCGGGAACAATGGCTACCGTGCCCAGAAGACCGCTCACCCACAGGGGCGTGGGGTGCTGGTGGAGCATGCCGGCGGCGCTGGCGGTCGCACGCGGAAAGACGAGCTCGAGCAACAGGGCAATAAAGCAGGTCGACAGGGCTGCGGCCACGATGCCGCCGATGATATCGTTAACCGTCGTGGCGGCGCTTTCGTTCTCGGTGCGGTCGATCTTGAGCGCGCCGACCTCGGCTCCTGCGGCGCGCTCGGGGTCCTCGGAAACATGAGCGCTCACGGTGCCGGTGATGCGGGCGTTTTTGCCTAGGATGAGCTTGTCGGCCCAAACCTCAACATCGCCGTCGATGGTGCCATCGATGGTCACGGTGTCGCCCGCGAGCGCTGCCGACTTGGTAGCACCGCGCAAGGCGACCGTCTCGCCCGCCGCGTAAAAACAGTTGGCAGTGCTGCCGGTGTTGAGAACGACGTGCTGGCCGGCCACCGTCACGCTGCCATCGATTGCGGTTTTGGCGATATCGATGGTACGCGCCGCCAGGCGAACGGCGCCGCCTACGGTGCAGTCGCGAATCGACAGGCTCTCGCCCGCCGCGATAATATCGCGGCCGATGGAGGCATCGTCTAAGTTGAGGCTTTGACCGGCCCAGTACAGGTCGCCCTCGACGCCAGACGGATTTGAGTCAACTTCGGTTGCGAGCACGTTGCCCGCGGTGTCGGTGCCGGCGAACGAAGCCGTGGGAAGTACGATTAGCGCAAGCGCAATCAGTGCGAATAGGAGGGCGATGCGCGCCTGCACTTTACGGTGTCGGGACGACGGTGCTAGGTTGTAAGGCATAGTGAATCCTTCGCTAGATACTCGACATGTATCTAACAGGGTACCCAACGCGCGGGCGCTCTAAAAGAACCTCTCGGTTGCATTTCGAAGGGTTGTGCCGTGCTGTCTACTTTTTGCGATGCAAGAAGCGCGCGATGTCTTCCTCTGTGGGGCTTTTGATGTCAAAGCGCAGCGAGAGCCAGCGCAGCCCCATGGTCACGACAACGCATACGACGAGCGCAGCGACATTGCTCATGATGCCGCTCATAACGAGACACACATAGCTTGTCGATCCGGCGATGGCGGCGATGGCATAAAAGTTAGTACGTTGGAAAATGCCCGGAACCACGCCCATAAAGCCGTCGCGCAACATGCCGCCGCCCACTGCGGTGAAAAAGCCCATCATGATGCATACGGCCGGCGCAAAGCCGTAGACCAGTGCCTTGTCCGCTCCGGTGGCGGCGTAGATGCCGACCGAGATGATGTCGAGCAATGGGATGAGTTTCTCGGGTTTATCGACGATTGCCGGGAAGATGTAGATGATGGCCGCCGTGGCAATGGAAAGTGGTAGTGCCATCGGCTGGTTGAGGATGTAGACGTTGCCCACTTGCAGTGTCATGTCGCGTAAGAGACCGCCGCCCAGGCCACAGACCACGGCGAGTGCGACCGCGCCCACCAGGTCGAGCTTGTGCTCGCGCGCAACCAACACACCCGAGATCGATGCAGCGACAACGGCGAACATCTCGAGCCAAAATGGGATAGCGACCATGGCATCCGAGGCATGTGAGGTAACGGTTATAGCGGCGACGACGGGCAAGATGGGTTCCTTTGAGTTGCGAGTTTAGACAATGCCCGTACATAGTACATGGTTGGCGGCCATCGCGTCCTCATTCCTCGGCAAACGGTCGGGACTGGGCGCGGGCGTGGCGTTGCTGGAATGCCAGGGATCCAAAACATGTACGTCAGCCTCCAAAAACGACATTTTTCGACATCTTTGGAGGCTGACGTACATGTTTGGATTGAGCTCACAGCATGAATGAGTTGATTTACTCACATCCGGTATATTTCCCCACTTCAACGGACATAAGAGTTGGATACCGGCTCAGAGCGAGAGGCCCTCAATGGACACCCCTGTTCTCATTTCGCATAAAACCGCATGGCTTGTCCATCATGCACCCCAGAATTTAGTTCAGTCTCTTGCGCGGCACGACTACCAGATAGGTGCACAAGGCATCTCCACCCAGCAACGTGTTGCGCGCATACGACAGGCCCTTACCGACTGCGGCATTCCGTCCGATATGCTTAAGACTATCGATATCGCGGTTGTATTCGAATTTGAGCGAATTCGTACCAAAGGCGTCGTTTGCCACATTCTTGGACAAAATATTCCCTACGAGCATATTAACGAGTTGACGCCCGGAATCTTCATCACCGACGAAGCCTTCACCTTCGTGCTCGCTGCCGAGTGGATGGATAGGATCGAATATCTCGAATATGGCTATGAAGTTTGCGGCGATTATCGCATGAGGCTCAATCCCGCCGACCCTTATACCGAGCAACCAGCCACCACCTCCAAGGATGAAATAATCGAACTGCTCGATCGGCATCCCGGCAAACCCGGTGCCACACGTGCACGGCTCGCGCTCAGGCACATCTACGATCGCTCGGCCTCGCCTATGGAGACCGCTTCGGCAATCGCCCTCTCACTCCCAACAAGCGAAGGCGGCGTTGGCATCCGAGGTATCGAACTCAACAAACCGCTCGAGATCCCTCAACGTCTCTGGCATTGCGCCAAAGCTCGAACACTCAAAATCGATGCGCTCGTTACCTACAAGCGCAGGGAGCTCGGTATCGAATATAAGGGCGGCTTTCACGATGAGTTCGAACGCAAAGGAGCAGATGCGGAGCGAGAGGCCGTTCTCTCCCAAATGGGATATCGAATCGTTACGCTCACTTCGGCTCAGTTCGGCAGCCAGCTCGCCTTTCACCGCGCCATGAACAACATTCGCGAAGCACTCGGCATGCCTCGCTGTACCGACACCGGGTACCAGCGAGAGCAAAATGAACTACGCAAGGCGCTTATCCGCAACTGGAAAGGCATGCGAGACGAAGAGGCGCCTTCCGAATAGTGCCACTCCCGTGAGCTCAATCCAAACGTGTACGTCAGCCTTCAAAGATGTCGAAAAATGTCGGTTTTGGAGGGTGACGTACATGTTTTTGAGGGAGGGGCGGGATCGAGACGTATTTTGATAACAAAAAAGCTCCCGTTGCTGGGAGCTTTCTCAATCTAAATGGCGGAGGAGGAGGGATTCGAACCCTCGTGACCTTATACAGGCCAAACGGTTTTCGAGACCGCCGCATTCAACCACTCTGCCACCCCTCCGCGTGGGGTAAAAACAAAGCAGGCTCAAAGGCCTGCTTTGGAATTAACTGGCGGAGAGTCAGGGATTTGAACCCTGGAGACGCTTTTGACGCCTACACGATTTCCAATCGTGCTCCTTCGGCCACTCGGACAACTCTCCGTTAAATGCGAAAGTTAGTATACACGAGGAATCGCAAGGTGCAAGCAGAAAACTTGGCATTTTTTGATTCGCGGTGTCGCACGCCGCGCCGTAAGTGCGCGATACAAGTGGCCTGACCAGCAAAATCGTGCGGAGCAAAATGTTCAAAAAAGGACTTTATAAGCCACGAACGAACGAAGTAAAAAATTCTTTGGCAGTCGATTGGGCCACTGGTATGCATTTCGCGACCACAACCATGCGCCCGCTGACCTGCGGCTTAACCCAGTTTGTCCCCGCGGCGCCGTATCTTGTCCACAGTTCCGTCAAGCATTTGGTCAGCATTTGGTTGGAAGACGCATGAAGTGCCGTGTGAGTATGGACATATGTGGAGGTCATGAGGTTGTAGCTGCATATTCTTGCAGCCTGGGAGGTTGAAAGATATTATTACCAAGTCTTTTCCTGCTTCAGGCGCACCTTCACGACCTGAAGCCACATTTGCCCAGAGGAGGTGACAATATGAAGGCTTATGAACTGCTGTTCTTTGTTGACCCGTCGCTCGACCCCGAGACTCGTCTCGCTGTTATGAAGCGTATCGATACCACGATCGCTGAGGGCGCTGGCAAGGTCGACTCCGTTGACGAGTGGGGCAAGCGCAAGCTCGCCTACGAGATCAACGACCTCACCGATGGTGACTACACCCTCATCAACTTCCACGCAGATCCTACCCAGATCGCCGAGCTTGATCGCGTCCTGCGCATCACCGACGCTGTGGTCCGCCACATGATCGTCCGTCGCGACGACCAGGAGTAAGACTGTCGTTTTGGACTGGGCTTGTGCCCCAAGAGGAAGTAGTGAGTTATGAGCATCAATCGAGTGAACATCACCGGTAACCTCACGCGCGATCCCGAGCTGCGCGCCACCGCCGGCGGAACTCAGGTTCTGTCCTTTGGCGTCGCCGTGAACGATCGTCGCCGCAACGCGCAGACTGGCGAGTGGGAGGACTATCCCAACTTTGTCGACTGCACTATGTTCGGCACCCGCGCCGAGGCCGTGAGCCGTTTCCTGGCAAAGGGAAACAAGGTCGCGATCGAGGGCAAGCTGCGCTACAGCTCTTGGGAGCGCGATGGTCAGCGCCGGAGCAAGCTTGAGGTCATCGTCGATGAGATCGAGTTTATGAGCTCCCGTGGTGGCCAGGGTGGCTACGATCAGGGCGGTTACGCCCCTGCAGCTCCCGCGCCCGCAGCACGTCCTGCCGCACCGGTGGCTACGCCGCCCGCGGTCGACGTCTACGATGAGGACATCCCGTTCTAAGGGTTGTTCACCTATTTTTGAGTGAGAGGCGGCTTCGGTTCGCCGAAGTTGCCAAACGAAAGGTATTTTGACATGGCTAATGATTTTTCTGCACGTCAGCCGCGTCGTAAGTACTGCCAGTTCTGCAAGGAGAACACTGAGTTCATCGACTATAAGGACACTCAGCTTCTCCGTAAGTACATGACCGACCGTGGCAAGATCAAGCCCCGTCGCGTCACTGGCGCTTGCACGCAGCATCAGCATGACATCGCCAACGCCATCAAGCGCGCCCGCGAGATGGCTCTCCTGCCGTACACCGTCCCCGTGGTTTCCTCTCGTGGCAACCGCGACCGCGGCTAAGAAGGGAGACGCATCATGAAGGTTATTCTTCTCGATGAGATCAAGGGCAAGGGCGGCGAGGGTGACGTCGTAGAGGTCGCTCAGGGTTACGCTGAGAACTTCCTGTTCCCCAAGAAGCTCGCTGTTGCCGCCACCAAGGGCAACCTCAAGCAGCTTGACGAGCGTCGCAACAACATCGCCAAGCGCGAGGCCGTCCGTCTGGCTACCGCCAACGAGACCAAGGCTGCCTTCGAGGGCAAGACGGTCACCGTTGACGTCAAGGTCGGCGACGAGGGCATCCTCTTTGGCTCCGTTACCGCCGCTATGATCGCTGACGCCATCAAGGCTCAGCTCGGTATGGACATCGACCGCAAGCGCGTCGAGCTCGGTAAGCCCATCAAGGTTGCCGGTGCCCACACCGTTGCCATCTCGCTGTACCGCGAGATCAAGGCCGAGGTTGTCGTTCTCGTCGGCGTTACCGCCGAGGAGCTCGCTGCCGAGGCTGAGGTCGAGGAGGCCGCTGAGGTCGCCGAGGCCGAGACCGCCGAGGTCGAGACTGAGGCTGCTGCCGAGTAGCATTTGCTGCAACGCAACAATCTTGTTCTAAGAAGGGCGCTCTGGGAAACCGGGGCGCCCTTTTTGTTTTTTGCGCTGAGTGAGTGTCATGGTGAACGTTGCGTCGAAGTCCTATATACGGGACCGTTCATCCGTTTCGTTCGGTGATGATTGGCGGCGCGTGGCCCGTTTTGGGACCGTGGCTGATACTATGGATGCTCACAAGCGATATGAATGAGGATGCTCATGGCATACGACGATAGGGAGACGGGGCTGACGGTTGAGGACCGCGGCTCCAAGTTGGGTCTCCCTCAAAACCAAGATGCAGAGGCCAACGTACTGGCCGCTATGCTGCTATCGCCCGAGGTGGTCGAGGAGGCCCAGGTCGAGCTGCAGCCCGATGACTTCTACCGGCCCATTCATAAGACCATCTACACCGCGATGGTCGATATGTACAACAGCCGCATTCCCATCGACTCTATCTCGCTGATCGATTACCTGCGCAGCATCAACAAGCTCGATGCCGTGGGCGGCGAGGCCTACATTTTGGAGCTGATGGGTCAGACCCTGTCGCTCGTGAACTGGCAGCACCATGCCGCCATCGTCCGTCGCGACTCGATGCTGCGCGAGTTGATCGGTGCCACCAACGAGATCAACGCGCTGGCCTATAACGCCCCTACCGACACCAAAGAGGTTGTGGAGCTGGCCGAGAGCAAGCTGCTCAAGGTCACGGCACGCGAGGTCAAGTCGAGCTACAAGACGTTGACCGAGTTTATGGTCGAGGCCTATAACGAGGCCGAGGAAGTGTGCCAGGCCGGTGGCCAGGCTGCGGGCGTGCCCACGGGCTTCCCGTCGCTCGACCGCATGCTCATGGGTTTTCGCGAGGGCCAGCTCATCATCATCGGCGCCCGCCCTGCTGTGGGTAAGACGTCGTTCGCCCTGAATCTGGCGCTCAACGCTGCCGCGGCCGGTTATACCGTCGGCTTCTTCTCGCTGGAGATGTCGGGCAAGGAAATTGCCCAGCGTCTGATTTGCGCCTACGCCATGATTTCGATCAGTGACTTCCGCATGGGCCGCATTAGCCCCGAGCAGTGGGCCAATATCAACGAGGCCACGCAGACCTTGTCCAAGCTCGATATTCTGATTGACGATACGCCCGGCACCACAGTGACCGAGATTCGCGCCAAGAGCCGCCGCATGCTCCACAACAAGGAGAAGGCCATCATCATCCTGGACTACCTGCAGCTGGTGAGTCCTCCGCCGGGACGTCGCTCCGAGAGCCGTACCGTCGAGGTCTCCGAGATGTCGCGTGGTCTGAAGATCATGGCCAAGGAGCTCAAGATCCCGCTCATCGCGCTGTCGCAGCTCTCGCGTCAGGTCGAATCCCGTACCGGCAAGCGTCCGCAGCTTTCCGACCTTCGTGAATCGGGCTCCATCGAGCAAGACGCCGATATCGTTATGTTCTTGGACCGATCCGCCGACGAGGCCGAGGCCTCGCGTGACGATCGACCCGACGAGGGCGTTACGCGTATCGTCGTGGCCAAGAACCGTTCGGGCCCGATCGGCGACGTCGACCTGATGTTCCTGCCGGCATCCACCAAGTTCTATGAGCTTGATGGGGCGCATACCGAGGAGTAGGACAGGCGCCCGTTGCACGGGTATACTGGGAATGTTTTGTGCTTCTGCGTGCCGGCGTGGCGCGCAGACAGTCCATGAATGTAAGGAGTAAACATGCCGTCAACCGTTTTGGTCGGTGCCCAGTGGGGCGATGAGGGCAAGGGTAAGATCTGCGACCTGGTCGCCGGCGACTTCGATGCCGTCGTGCGCTATTCGGGCGGTAATAACGCCGGCCACACCATCGTCGTCAACGGCAAGAAGTACGGCCTGCACCAGGTGCCCTCCGGCATCATGTATTCCGACCATGTGTCGGTGATCGGCAACGGCTGCGTCGTCAACCCCAAGGTTGTCCTTGAGGAGATTGACATGTTCGAGGCCGACGGCATCACCACCAAGAACCTCAAGATCAGCGGCAACGCGCATGTCATCATGCCGTACCACATCGATCTGGATGGTGCTTTTGAGCAGAAGCTCGGCAAGAAGAACATCGGTACCACCAAGCGCGGTATCGGTCCGTGCTATCAGGACAAGATGGCCCGCATTGGTCTGCGCATGCAGGACATGCTGGACGAGACGCTGTTCCGCGACAAGCTGGAGACCGCTCTTGCCCGCGTGAACCCCGAGCTCGAGCTCATCTACAACCTGCCCACCTACACCGTGGACCAGATTTGTGACGAGTACCTGCCGATGGCCGAGCGCCTGCGTCCCTACATCACCGAGACGAGCCTGCTGCTCAACAACATGATCGATGAGGGTAAGGACCTGCTGTTTGAGGGCGCCCAGGCGACGCTGCTCGACATCGACCACGGCACCTATCCGTACGTGACGTCTTCCAACTGCACCGCCGGCGGCGCCATCACCGGCTCCGGCGTGGGTATGAAGAACGTCGACCGCGTGCTGGGCGTCATGAAGGCCTATATCACCCGCGTCGGTTCGGGCCCCATGCCCACCGAGCTTTCCTATGAGTCCGAGGCCGGCCACACGCTGACCGAGGAGGGCTATGAGTACGGCGTGACCACCGGTCGCCGTCGTCGTTGCGGCTGGTTTGACGGCCCCATCGCCAACTATGCCTCGCGCGTCAACGGCCTTACCGACATCGCCGTGACCAAGCTCGACGTGCTTTCGGCCTTCGACACCATCAAGGTGTGCGTGGCCTACGACGTCGATGGCGAGCGCTACACGAGCGTGCCCGAGCATCAGGTGCGCTTTGAGCACGCCAAGCCCATCTACGAGGAGCTCCCCGGCTGGAAGTGCGACATTACCGGTTGCCGCAGCTTTGACGAGCTGCCGCAAGAGGCTCAGGACTATGTGGCGTTTATCGAGGATCTGGCACACACCCGCGTGACGTTTATTGGCGTTGGCGCTGGTCGCGAGCAGATCATCAACCGATTCTGGAAGTAATCGGGACTATTTGGTTATTGCGATATACCCCTTTGCAGCCCAAGTGGGCGGCCGAGGGGTATATTTGCTTGCAAAGGGCTCGCGCGGAGCGGGTCGTTAATCCATAGAGGAGGCACCCTTGAAGGCGGACACTCAAACCATCGACATCCTGTTGTTGGGCAGCGGCGGCCGTGAGCATGCTTTGGCAGCTAAGCTCGCAGCATCACCGCGCGCCGGCAAGCTCTACATCGCGCCGGGTAACGGCGGCACCGCGAGCTGCGGCGAGAACGTTGTTCTCGACGACTGCGATCCTGCGGCCGTGGCGGCGTTTGCTCAGAGCCACGGATGCGGACTCGTGGTAATTGGTCCCGAGGCTCCGCTCGTGGCGGGCGTGGCCGACGCCGTGCGCGCGGCGGGTATTCCCTGCTTTGGCCCGGGTGCCGAGGGCGCCCAGATGGAGGGCTCCAAACTGTTCTCCAAGCAGCTCATGGAGCGCGCCGGTATCCCGACGGCAGCCTATGGTTCATTTACCGACGAGGCTTCGGCTCTCGCCTACGTGCGTGAGCAGGGCGCCCCGCTGGTCGTCAAGGCCGACGGCCTTGCCGCGGGCAAGGGCGTTATCGTGGCGACCGAACTTGAGCAGGCCGAAGAGGCCGTGCGCGAGTGCTTTGGCGGCACCTTTGGCGACGCCGGCAACACCGTGGTCATCGAGGAGATGCTGACCGGCCCCGAGTGCTCGCTGCTTGCCTTTACCGACGGCAAGACCGTGCGCCCCATGGCCACCTCGCAGGACCACAAACGCGCGCTCGAGGGCGACAAGGGCCCCAACACCGGCGGCATGGGCGTCTACAGCCCGGTGCCCATCGTAACCGACGAGGAGCACGCCACCATGGTGGCGGTCATGGAGCAGACCGTGGCCGAGCTTGCTGCCGAGGGCATCGACTACCGCGGCTGCCTGTATGGCGGCTTTATGCTCACCCCCGCCGGCCCCAAGGTGCTGGAGTTCAACGCCCGCTTTGGCGACCCCGAGACGCAGGTCGTGCTGCCGCGCCTTAAGAACGACCTGGTCGAGGTCATGCTCGCCTGCGCCAACTGCGAGCTCGATCAGATTGAGCTCGACTGGCGTGACGAGTGGGCTGTGGCCGTTGTCCTGACGAGCGCGGGCTATCCCGGCAGCTACGAGAAGGGCAAGGTCATCACCGGTATCGCCGACGCCGAGGCCATGGAGAACGTGACCGTGTACCACGCGGGCACTGCCATGGTGGACGGCCAGCTCGTGACCAATGGTGGCCGCGTGCTCGCCGTGACCGCGCTGGGCGACACGTTCGAGAACGCTCGCAACCTTGCCTACGAGGCCTGCGAGAAGATTGATTTTGAGGGCAAGACTCTGCGTCACGATATTGGCCTGCGCGCGCTGCGCGGCCGCGACGCCTGGGATGCCTAAAATCCGAGAGGAATGAGACGGATGGACGAGAAGAACGAAGAGCTCGTGGATGCGCAGATCGTTGAAGAGGACAGCCGCATGTATGGGCACGCCGAGGGCGAGCCCGGCGGCGAGGTCGCTGACGAGCCGGCGCTGGTGCTGGGCGACGACGACCCACGCGATGCCGAGCTGCACGAGAAGATTCTTTCGGAGGAGTGCGCCTGGAAGGGCAAGATCCTCGACGTCCACCGTCTTGAGGTTGAGCTGCCCAACGGTCGCCGCAGTGCCCGCGATATCGTTCGCCATCCGGGTGCGGCGGCCGTTGTGGCGCTGACCGAGAGCGGCAAGATCGTACTGGTGCGTCAGTACCGCACCGCCATCGACCGCGTGACGGTCGAGATTCCCGCCGGCAAGCTCGACCCGGGCGAGGACCCACTCGATTGCGCTAAGCGCGAGCTACACGAGGAGACGGGCTTTAGGGCCGGTCGCATTCGCTTTTTGACGTCGATTGTCACGTCCTGCGGTTTTTGCGATGAGATCATCCACATCTACTTGGCTACCAAGCTCGAGTTTGATGCGCCCAACCCCGACGATGACGAGTTTGTCAACGTGGACCTGGTGCCGCTGCACGAGCTGATCGACGCCGTGCTCGACGGCAAGATCGAAGACGCCAAGACCGTCGTGGGCGCTCTTGCCTGCGACAGTATCGCTCACCGACTAGGCGGGGCAGAGCTCTAGGTTACGCGGTTTTACCAAACCGCGTAACGAGTCGACGCTGCAAACGCCCCTAAGCGGCAATCTGCCTTTCAATCGTCGCTCGCGTACCGAAGTACGCGTCGCTCCTCTTTCAAGGCACCTTGCTCGCTTAGGGACGTTTTCGCTGACGCTGCCAGAACATCGGCGTTATGCTTGTTGGGACGCTTTGTTTTCAGCCTGACCGGTTCAACCGGATTTCTCACGCTATTTATTTCTCTTCGAGGATTGCATGTTTAAAAGGTTTCTCTCGTATTACGAGCCCCAGATGGGGCTTTTTGTTGCTGATACTGTTTGTGCTCTGGTGCTTGCCGCCATTGACCTGGCGTTCCCCATTATCCTGCGCAATTTGACCGGTGGGCTCTTTACTCAGGGTCAGGCTGTCATTATGCAGGCGCTCGGCATGATCGCGGTGGGCTTGGTGCTGATGTATGCCGTCCGCTGCGCCTGCCGCTATTTTGTGAGCTATTGGGGTCACGTGATGGGCGCGCGTATGGAGTCCAAAATGCGCGAGGACCTGTTTGACCAGTATGAGCGCTTTAGCTTTGCGTACTTTGACCGCAACAGCTCGGGCGACATGATGAGCCGCGTGGTCAACGACCTGTTCGATATCTGCGAGGCGGCGCACCACGTGCCCGAGTGGATCATCATCTGCGGCATCGAGATTATCGGCTCGTTTGTGATCCTCTTTACCATCGCCCCGGTGCTGGCGCTCGCCATGGCTGTGGTGACAGCAGCGTTTGCGGTCATCATGTTTTGGCAGAACATGCGCATGCGCGAGGTCTTTAGCGACAACCGCAAAAAGATCAGCGGCATCAATGCGCAGCTGCAGGATTCGCTGGCGGGCATGCGCGTGGTCAAGAGCTTTGCCAATGAGGAGACCGAACGCTTCAAGTTCCGCGCCTCCAACAATCGCTACCTTTCGTCCAAGGAGAACATGTATCACGCCATGGGCGTCTATACCGCGACGTATGGCCTGCTCTCGGGTGTGCTCTATGTGATCGTGGTGCTGCTGGGCGGCTGGCTGGTCGCCCAGGGACAGCTGCAGGCGGTCGATATGGCGACCTTTGCACTCTATATTTCGCTGTTCTGCACGCCGCTCGAGACACTCGTCAATTCGGCCGAAACGTATCAGAAGGCCATCGCCGGCTTTAAGCGCATGGACGAGGTGCTCTCGACCGCGCCGGATATCCAGGACAAGCCGGGCGCTACGGATCTGCAGGTGACTGCCGGCGCCGTGGAGTATCACGACGTGTGCTTTAACTACGAGGACGTTGAGCTGGGCGAGGGCGATGCCGAAGAGCGTCCCGTTATCGACCATATGAATCTGTCCATCAAGCCCGGACAGACCATCGCTTTGGTTGGCCCTTCGGGCGGCGGCAAGTCCACGACCTGTTCGCTGCTGCCGCGCTTTTATGACGTGGCTGCCGGATCCATTAGCATCGACGGCCAGGACGTGCGCGATGTGACGCAGCAGAGCCTGCGCCGCGCCATCGGCCTGGTGCAGCAGGATGTCTATCTATTTGACGGTACGATTGGCGAGAACATCGCCTATGGCAAGCCGGGCGCTACGGCTGAAGAGATCGCCGAGGCCGCCCGTCGCGCCAACATCGATGCCTTTATCGAGTCGCTTCCACAGGGCTATGACACGGTCGTGGGCGAGCGCGGCAGCCGTCTTTCGGGCGGACAGAAGCAGCGTGTTGCCATCGCGCGCGTGTTTCTCAAGAACCCCAAGATCCTTATTTTGGATGAGGCGACGAGTGCTTTGGATAACGAGAGCGAGGAGGCGGTGCAGGAGTCGCTCGAAGAGCTGGCACGCGGCCGCACCACGATTATCATCGCCCACCGTCTTTCGACCATTAAGCATGCCGATGAGATTGCGACCGTTGAGCATGGTCGCGTTGTGGAGCGTGGCACGCACGAGGAGCTTCTCGCCCGTGGCGGCACCTATGCCCGTTACTATCGAATGCAGTTCGAAGGTGCGCGTGCGCACGAGCTCGACTGATTGATATGACAGGAAGTTTATGGCTGACAAGAACCCTTTGACTCCGGAAGAAGTGACGGAGTTATTCTCCGAAATCGATGCATCCGGTGTCTTGGATCCCACGCTTGCCAAAAAGCGCACCGAGCGCATGCGTGAGAAGGAGGCTGCGGCCAAGCGCGGTGACAAAGCGGCGCTAGCGCAGCTGCGCAGCGAGGACCGCGCGAGCCAGGCAAAACATATCGACCCGCTGTCCGAGGACGACCCTTCGGGCTCGCAGGTGAGCCATACCATTACGAAGACTGCCATGGCCGTGGTCATTGGCATCTTGGTGCTGATTGTGGGCATGCAGATTGGCTACGGCGTGATGCGACGCCTGAACACCGCCAACCTGTCCGAGAGCGTTTCGGTGGATACCGTTTCGACGGCGCTGAAGGGCGGCCTTGAGTGGGGCAACGGCTTTACGCAGTTCCCGCTCGACTTTACCGTCGATGAAGCTGATGAGCGTACGGGCACGGTCGAGGTGACGGTGTTGGACACATCGTCTGCCAACGAGCTCGAGCTGCTGTCCAACGGGCAGATTCAGGCCGCTGCGCTTGCGACCAACGCGCTGCTCAACGATAAGATCGACCGCGTGGTGTATAACGTTCACGCCTATATCGACGAGGATAGCAACATTCAGCACGATTCCTTCTTTGGCATGTTTCCCGCGCGGGGTCATCAGAGCGCCATTTTGACGTTTGTGTGGACCAAGAGCTCATCCAACGCCACGAGTATCGACTGGAAGATGCGCATCGTAAGCATGGACGACACCATTGCCGAGCGCATTCAAAAACAGGTGAACTCGGTTTCGTCGCTGATCGAGGACCCGGTGGTGAGCCAGACCAAGATTGACGAGGAAAAGGCCGAACGTGACCTGGAGCATCGTCTGCATGGCCGCGAGATTTTCCGCGGCGGCAAGCCCGATCGCTCACCGTCCGATCTGCTGGAACAGGACAAGCAAAAGTAAGAGGCCATTATCCCGCGTGAGCCACAAGCCCACGCGGGATAATTTTTCTGGGACGGGGATTAAATAATCATTATGCATAGAAAGTCATAATTATCATTTCGTAAACATTTCGATGAAATTAACGCCATGAGGCATGCTTGCGGTTACAATACCGCGAGGCCTAACTACACACCTTTAAGCCGGTCCTGTGAGACTGGGAAGGAGAATTATGGCGAACAACCATACCGCGGGCGCTGCCGCCCGCACCTTCGCGCCCAGCGAGCTTTGCCAGCGTATGCTGGCCAAAACCAGCAAGGGCACCTGCGGTCCCTGTATCCTGTATCTTGAGGATGGGACCATTTTTTATGGACGTGCATGCGGCGCCGAGGGCACCGCGACCGGCGAAGTCTGCTTCAACACCTCGCTCGAGGGCTACTTTGAGGTCATGACCGACCCGAGTTATGCCGGCCAAATTGTAACCATGACCTATCCGCAGATCGGCAATTACGGTATCGACGAGACCGATGTCCAGTCGGCCTTCCCCGGCGACGCCGTGCGCCCTGCGAGCGCTCCGGCTATGCGCGGCATGATCGTTCGCGATATGTGCGCCACGCCTTCTAACTGGCGCTCGGCCGTCAGCGTGCCGGAGTACCTGCGCGCTCACGGCATCGTCGCTATCGAGGGTATCGACACCCGCGCTCTGGTGCGCCATCTGCGCGACAATGGTTCCAAGATGGGCATTATCTCGACCGAGATCTTCGACGTCGACGAGCTTGCCGAGCGCTTGTCCGCTGCGCCCACGCTGGTAGGCGAGAACCTGGTCAAGACCGTAAGTTGCCCCGCGCCTCACGAGTTTGTGGCCGCCGACCTGCCTGCCACGCATGACTTTGCGCTTGCGGCTGCCGCTCCTGCCCGTCACAAAGTGGTCGCCTACGACTGCGGTGTGAAGCGCGGTATTCTGGAGGGCCTGGTCCGTGCCGGCTGCGATCTCACCGTCGTGCCGTGGGATACGCCCGCGAGTGAGGTGCTCGACATGAATCCCGATGGCGTCTTTTTGTCCAACGGCCCCGGCGACCCCGATGCCGTGGTGGAGACCTACGAGCAGGTGCAGCAGCTGATCGGCAAGGTGCCGGTCTTTGGTATTTGCCTTGGTCACCAGATGATCAGCTTGGCGTGCGGCGCCCAGATGGAAAAGCTTAAGTTCGGTCACCGTGGCGGTAACCAGCCGGTTATGAACCTGGTGAGCCGTCGCGTGGAGATTACCGCGCAAAACCACGGCTTTGGCCTGCTGTTCCCCAGTCTGGGCAAACTGATCCCGGAGCTTACCGGCGGCGAGACCGAGCATGCGGCCGATGGCGACCTGCGCGCCTGGGTGCGCCGCGGCATCGCGCCGGTCGTGATGAACGAGCGCTTCGGCCGCATTCGCCTGACGCACGTGAACCTCAACGACGGCACCGCCGAGGGCATCCAGCTGCTCGACGCACCGTGCTTCTCGGTCCAGTACCACCCCGAGGCTTCGCCCGGCCCCACCGATGCCCACTATCTCTTTACCGCCTTTACGCGACTCATGGACGGCGAGGAGAACTATCTGGACATCGACACCGCGAAGGACCGCCTTGCTGGCTGGAATTTCGCCGAGTCCGAGAACGCTGCGAGCGAGGAGAACTAACATGCCGAAACGTACTGACATCAAGCGCATCCTCGTCATTGGTTCGGGCCCCATCGTTATTGGCCAGGCCTGTGAGTTTGACTACTCCGGCGCCCAGGCCTGCAAGGTGCTCAAGGAGGATGGCTTTGAGGTCATCCTGGTCAACTCCAACCCGGCGACCATCATGACCGACCCGGGTCTTGCCGACCGCACCTATGTCGAACCCATCACCGCCGAGTTTATCGAGCGCGTAATCAAGAAAGAGCGCCCGGACGCGCTGCTGCCCACGCTGGGCGGCCAGACCGGTCTGAACGCCGCCGTCGAGCTGGCAAAGGACGGTACGCTCGACAAGTACGGCGTCGAGATGATCGGCTGCGACCTTGCCGCTATCGAGCGCGGCGAGGACCGCAAGCTCTTTAACGAGGCCATGGCCGAGATTGGCCTGGAGGTCGCGCGCTCGGGCTATGCCTACAGCGTGGCCGACGCCGAGGCTATCGCCGAGCGCGTGGGCTATCCCTGTGTACTGCGCCCGAGCTTTACCCTCGGCGGCGCCGGCGGCGGCATCGCTCACACCCACGAGGAGCTCGTCTCCATCGTGAGCCAGGGCCTGGAGCTCTCGCCCGCCCACGAGGTGCTGGTCGAGGAGTCCATCGAGGGCTGGAAAGAGTACGAGATGGAGGTCATGCGTGACCACGCCGGCAACGGCATCATCGTGTGCTCCATCGAGAACCTCGACCCCATGGGCGTGCATACCGGCGACTCCATCACCGTGGCGCCGGCGCAGACGCTCTCCGACCTTGAGTATCAGCGCATGCGCGTGGCCTCGCTCGCCATTCTTGAGAAGATCGGCGTCGAGACCGGTGGCTCCAACGTGCAGTTTGCCGTGAACCCCAACACCGGCCGCCTGATCGTCATCGAGATGAACCCGCGCGTGAGCCGCTCGTCCGCGCTGGCCTCCAAGGCCACGGGTTTCCCCATTGCCAAGGCCGCCGCGCGTCTGGCCGTGGGCTATACGCTCGACGAGATCGTCAACGACATCACCAAGGCTACGCCCGCCTGCTTTGAGCCCACGATCGACTACTGTGTGGTCAAGGTGCCGCGCTTTGCCTTCGAGAAGTTCAAGGGTACCGACCCCACGCTCACCACGCGCATGAAGGCCGTGGGCGAGATCATGGCGATCGGCCGCACCTTTGAGGAGGCCTTTGGCAAGGCTATGCGCTCGCTGGAGGACGGCCACCAGGGCATTTGCGCCGGCGGCAAGGAAGGTGCCGATAAGCTGAGCGACGACGAGCTTGCTCAGGCCGTGGGTACCCCGACCGAGCACCGCATCTTCTTTGTGGTCGAGGCCCTGCGCCGCGGCTGGGATGTTGCGCGCATCCACGCCATTTGCGGTATCGATCCGTGGTATCTCAATCGCATCAACGATATGGTGCAGGTCCAGGAGAGCATCCGCGGCCTGCGTGTGGAGGATATCGACGCCGACGCGATGCGCCTGCTCAAGCAGTATGGCACGAGCGACGCCGAGATCGCCGCGCTGACCGGCTCGGACGAGCGCTTTGTGCGCGCCTACCGCAAGGGCCTGGGCGTGGTTCCCAGCATGAAGACGGTCGATACCTGCGCTGCGGAGTTCTCGAGCGCCACGGAGTACCACTACAAGACGTACGAGAACATCTACCGCACAAGCCCGCTCGCCAAGAAGTGCGTGGCTCCCGACGAGACCACGCCGGCGGACAAGCCCAAGGCGATGATCCTGGGCGCCGGTCCCAACCGCATTGGCCAGGGTATCGAGTTCGATTACTGTTGCGTGCACGCGAGCTACGCGCTGGCGGCCCGCGGCTTTGAGACCATCATGGTCAACTGCAATCCCGAGACCGTCTCGACCGACTATGACACGTCCGACCGCCTGTACTTTGAGCCGCTCACCTACGAGGACGTCATGGACGTTATCGATGTTGAGCGCCCCGACGGCGTCGTGGTGACGCTCGGCGGCCAGACTCCGCTTAAGCTGGCGCGCATGCTCGAGGAGAGCGGCGTGAACATCATGGGCACCAAGCCCGATGCCATCGACTTTGCCGAGGACCGCGAGCGCTTCGCCGCTCTGCTCGACAAGTTAGGCATCATGTACCCGCCGGCGGGCCAGGCCACCTCGTTTGAGGAGGCCGAGGCCGTTGCCGCACACATTGGCTACCCGCTGCTGGTACGTCCGAGCTATGTGCTGGGCGGCCGCGGCATGATGATCGCCTACGATGCCGAGCATCTGCGCGATTACATGACCGAGGCTGCACGCATTAGCCCCGACTACCCGGTGTATCTGGATCGCTTCTTGGAGGGTGCGATCGAGTCCGATGTCGACGCCCTGTGCGACGGCGAGGAGGTCTACATCGGCGGTATCCTGGAGCATATCGAGGAGGCCGGTATTCACTCCGGCGACTCCGCGACGTGCATTCCGCCGTTTAGCTTTAGCGAGAGCCTGCAGGCGAAGCTCCGCGAGACTACGCGCCGCATCGCGATGGCGCTGGGAGTCCGCGGCCTGGTCAACGTGCAGTACGCCATTAAGGGCGAGACCGTCTACGTGATCGAGGCCAACCCGCGTGCCAGCCGTACCGTGCCGTTTATCTCCAAGGCCACCGGCGTGCCGCTGGCCAAGTGCGCGGCTCGTATCATGGCGGGCGATTCCATCGCGAGCCTGGGCCTGCCGAGCGACGAGCGTCAGCTGGACTGGTTCTGCATGAAGGAAGCCGTTATGCCCTGGGGCCGTTTCCCGGGAGCCGACGTTATCCTGGGACCCGAGATGAAGTCGACGGGCGAGGTCATGGGTATCGCCAAGAGCTATCCCGAGGCATACGCCAAGACGCAGCTGGCGATCGACTACAAGCTGCCCGACCCGAGCAGCGGCAAGGTGTTCATCAGTGTGTGCGACCGCGACAAGCGCCATATCCTTTCGGTCGCCCGCATCCTGCGCTACCTGGGCTTTGACATTTGCTCTACCGAGGGTACGGCGCGCGTGCTGCGCGGAGGCAACGTGACGTGCGAAGTCGTGGAGAAGATTAGCGGTCCGCACGACGGCGAGCGTCCCAACATCGGTGACCTGATCGCCGATGGCAAGATCGCGGTGATCATCAATACGCCGTACGGTCCGGGCTCGCGTGGCGATGGCTACCTGCTACGTACCGAGGCCGTGCGTCGCGGTGTGACCTGCGTGACGGCGATGTCTGCCGCCAACACGTACGTGAGTGCCATCGAGGCCGTGCGCGAGGACCAGCAGGGTCATGGCAGCGCCAATGACATGGGCATGGACGTCATCGCCCTGCAGGACCTGCCGCAGCACGCGGTGTAGTTGACCTGGCCGGCCGGGGCGGCAGCCGGACACTTTCTCTCGGAAACTGGGCTTCGCGAAGTTTTCCGAGAGAAAGGACCGCCTCCCGCCCCGGCCTGCGGTGACTTGGCTGCACCGTGTGCTGCCGAAGGGGCTTTGCGCGATGACTAGGGCTGAAAAAGAAAGTGAGTGTGGGCCCTGCCGTTCGTTCGAGCGGCAGGGCCCACTCTTTGTATGGAGGCCTTTTTACTGTTAGTCGAGGACGCCTCTGGACAGTTAGTTCAAATTCGTGTTTTCTAGAGAGTAGGAGAAGATCGATTTGGACTCATTCAGCCTATTTTTGGCAATCTGAATCGATAAAGACGCTCTGTCAAGCTGGGAACGGCCCAATACTGGGTCCGCGCCGGCTTCCAAGCGGCAGTTTCGTGCCCAAGGCCACGGCCAAATTATACGTATCTGAACTAACTGCCCATCACTCTCCGCCAACCTTTTTATCCAAACCAAATCAGCCAACGTACGCCATGGCAACCCCCGGTAGGTCGCAGGGTGGCGGCTGAGCCTTTCCCTCGGGAAACTTCGCGAAGCCCAGTTCCCGAGGGAAAGGTATGGTCTGTGTAATACCAGATAAACAGTACATTTTTGCTAGATTGGTATTTGACTGAAGAACCAATTGGTATGGCTTATTAAGCCTACCTTGCCGTTGACGCTCATTTTACTGCCGTTGGTGGACTTCCGAACTTGGTTGCGCAAGTGCTCCCATATATTGATATGACCTAGTAGGTGGCTATCTGGTTACTACCAGTTGGCCCCTTGGTAACGGGTGGCCCCATTGTGCGGAATGTACCGAACATCCCCGTTTGATACGTTTTCCCATGCTGCCGGGGGGGGCGTCCTCGGCATGTCGGAAGAAAGGAGCCCAGGTGCGCAGGAATTCCATTTTTACGAAACGGTGGGTGAAGGGAAGCGCGGTCCTCGTTGCCACTGCAGCGACGCTCGTGTTTGCCAATCCCCAGCAGGCGATTGCCACGCCACTCAAGGGCGTCGACTCAGCGACCGTGTCCCAGTCTGCCTCGAATGTCGTCGACATCGATTTCGCTGACGGCATCAAGGGCCGTATTACGTTCCTCGAGGACGGTATTTTCCGTTATAACGTCGACCCCAAGGGTGAGTTTTCCGATTACGCCACACCGCGCAGTAAGTCCCACACGGCTAAAATCCAGGCTCAGCCCGATACCTCGGACACCTACAGCAAGCCGAGCGCGACGGTTGCCGACAAGGGCGACACTATCGAGATCACCGGCGGAAAGGCGACCGTGATCCTGGACAAGGCGACTGGCAAGATGAGTATCAAGTCAGGCGACCGTGTCGTGGTTTCCGAGTCCGCGTCCCTCGACCTTGATAAGAAGGGTACCGTCCAGACGCTCGCCAAGGAGAAGTCCGAGAACTTCTTTGGCGGCGGCACCCAGAACGGACGCTTCCTGCACACCAACCAGACCATCGCCATCTCCAACACGAACAACTGGACTGATGGCGGCGTTGCCTCGCCCAACCCGTTTTATTGGACGAGTGACGGCTACGGCGTACTCCGAAACACGTTTGCAGAGGGTTCCTACGACTTCGGTTCCACGGACTCATCGACGGTCACGACTTTGCACAGCGAGAATGAGTTTGATGCCTACTACTTCGTGGCGACCAACGAGGGCGCTTCGAACGTGGCAACCGAGATGCTGCAGGACTACTACAAGGTGACCGGTAACCCGGTACTGCTGCCCGAGTACGGGTTCTACCTTGGTCATCTTAATGCCTATAACCGTGATGGCTGGTCAACGACCTCGGGTCAAAAGAAGTGGGAGACCAAGGGCAGCAAGTCCTCGAGCGAGAAGGGCGACGTTAAGTACGAGTCTGGCATGTCGACGGGCTACAAGCTCGACGGCACACTTGCGGCCGAGACGCTCAACGGTGAGGGCCCTTCGGTTGATACCGAGAACATGAAAGCGACCGATTTCGACCGCCAGTTCTCTGCTCGGCAGGTTATCGATGACTACGAGGACAACGACATGCCGCTCGGTTGGTTCCTGCCGAACGACGGCTACGGCGCCGGCTATGGCCAGAACGGTTACTACAAGACCGGCGGCGTCAACTCCGACGGAACGAGCTCGGCCGACCGTCTTAACGCTGTGCGTGCCAATGTCGACAACCTTAAGAAGTTCACCGAGTATGCCAACTCCAAGGGTGTGAGCACGGGCTTGTGGACCCAGTCCAACCTTGAGCCCGACAGCAACTCCGAGACCCCGTGGCACCTGCTTCGCGACTTCGACGCCGAGGTCAAGACGGGAGGCATCTCTACCCTTAAGACCGACGTTGCCTGGGTTGGATCTGGCTACTCCTTTGGTCTTAATGGCATCAAGACAGCTTATGACACGGTGACGACCGGCGCTAACAAGCGCCCCAACATCATCACGCTCGATGGTTGGGCCGGCACGCAGCGCTTTGGTGGCATTTGGACCGGCGACCAGTATGGCGGTAACTGGGAGTACATTCGCTTCCATATCCCCACGTATATCGGTCAGAGTCTTTCGGGCAACCCCAACATCGGCTCCGACATGGATGGCATCTTTGGCGGCGACCCCATCATCTCTGCGCGTGACTACCAGTGGAAGACGTTCACGCCCTCTATGCTTGACATGGACGGTTGGGGCACCTACCGTAAATCGCCCATGACGCACGGCGATCCCTACACAGGCATCTCGCGCTTCTACCTCAAGCTCAAGGCGCAGCTCATGCCCTATATCTACACGAGCGCGGCCTCGGCGGCCAACATCGACACGGGTAACGGCGATGCCGGCCTGCCCATGATCCGCGCCATGCTGCTTTCCGACAACTCCGAGTACGCCGCAAGCACTTCGACGCAGTACCAGTATATGTTCGGTGAGAACTTCCTAGTGGCACCGGTGTATCAGGATACCCAGGCAGACGAGAACGGCAACGACATTCGCAATGGGATTTACCTCCCCAACTACGGCACCGACGAGAATCCCACCATCTGGATCGATTACTTCTCGGGTAAGCAGTATCGCGGCGGCCAGGTTCTCAACAACTACGAGGCTCCGCTTTGGAAGCTGCCGCTGTTTGTGAAGGCCAACGCTATCGTGCCGATGTACGCCGAGAACAACAACCCCGAGGCAGTGAGCGACACCAACACCAAGGGTACCGACCGCAGTCAGCGTATCGTCGAGTTCTTCGCCACCGAGGGCGACGGCACCTTTACGCAGTACGAGGACGACGGCTCCTCCATCGAAAACAACACGACTGAGGACGATTCCTACGGCACGATCGACAATATCTCCTACGGTGAGCATGTGAGCACCGTCTACAGCTCCAAGGCCGCAGGCGGCACCGCGACCTTTACCGCCGAGGCCTCGAAGGGCGGCTACAACGGCTACGACTCCAACCGCACCACGACCTTCGTGGCCAATGTGTCCGCCAAGCCCACGAGCGTTGTCGCCAAGAACGGCGGATCCGCACTCAACGTGGTTGAGGTCGACTCGCAGGAGACCTTTGACGCCGCGACCCCCGAGGCCGGCCAGGCGGTCTACTTCTACAGCGAGACCCCCAACCTCAACCACTACGGCAGCGATGCGGACGGCACCGAGGCCGAGCAGGGCGAGAGCTTTAACAACACCAAGATCACCACGAACCCCAAGGTCTACGTCAAGTTCGCGAAGACCGATGTTGCTGCAGCGGCGCAGACGCTTGAGCTGGGCGGTTTCGTGAATGCCGACGCCACGCTCACAGCCGATCGCCTCAACGAGAACCTCTCCGCACCCACGAACCTTGCTGCCCCCGAGGACGTCACGACCCCAACGAGCATAAAGCTCACCTGGGGAAAGGTCGATGGTGCTACCTCCTACGACCTTAAGGTCGACGGCACTGTGTTTGCCGTGGGTGATGCGGCCGAGTTCACGCACACCGACCTCGCCTACAATAGCAAGCACACCTACCAGATTCGTTCGCGCAACGCCGAGGGTTACTCCGCCTGGAGCGATGTGCTCGAGGCGAACTCCGCACTCGATCCGTGGCGGAACGTCCCCGACGCCGAGGAAATCACCTGGGAGGGCTCACTTTACGGCAGCCATAAGGCCGAGCTTGCCTTCGACCATGAGTTCCAGTCGGGCGACGGCGGTTTCCACTCCGGTGGCAACGATCTGGGCAAGGCGCTTACCGTTGACTATGGACGCGCTTACAAGCTCGATAAGCTCGAGTACTATCCGCGCGATGACGCCGGCAACGGCACTGTGACCAAGATGCGTGTTGAGACGAGTCTCGATGGCGTCCACTGGACGAGCCAGGAGGTCGATTGGGCACGTTCCGCTGATTGTAAGACGGTAGCGTTTGACGGCACCGTGGCCGCCCGTTACGTGCGCATGACACCGCTCGCCTCGGTCGGCAATTTCTTCTCCGCGTCCGAGATTGCCATCTACAAGACCGACGGCACGGATGGCTTCGCCGTGGGCTCCAACCTCAACAAGGCCACGATCTCCGACGGAGACTACTCCAACATGAAGAACTATCTGGGCCTCGAGAACCGCGAGCCCGATACCCCGACGTTCGGTTCGCAGATCCGCGACCACTTCGCCGACCTCAACGATAACGGCGTTTACGACGTCTACGATTACTCGTTCACCATGGCGGGTCTTGACGGCGGCACTAAACAAAAGGGCAAGGTCGCAGGTTCGCTCGCGGTGATTCCGAGCAAGACCGAGGTCGAGGCCGGTGATGAGATCACCGTTGATGTCTATGCGGCCGACGCCAAGAACGTCAACGCCCTGGGCGCTCTCGTCAACTTCAAGAGCGACCAGTTCGAGTTTGTGTCCGAGAGCATCGCGCAGGACGGCTCGACTGCCGGCATGGAGAACCTGTCTCGCGAGAAGGTCCAGTTCGCGGACAGAACGCAGACTATCAATCTCGCCTTTGCCAACCGCGGCGATGGCAAGCTCTACAACGGTACCGGCGCGGTGGCGAGTTTCAAGCTCAAGGCCAAGACCGCCGGCAAGGTCGAACTGCCCTCGACATCTTGGCTCATCGGTCCGGCATGCGACGCACTTGAGTTTGCGAGCGACGGCACGGTGACGATGCCGGATGTTCCTCAGCCAACGGTCGCCGAGTACGGTCAGGATGCCTTCAACATCACGATGACCAACGATGAGCTCACGACCGACGACGGGACCAACGTCGAGAAACTTATCCAGCAGAAGAGCTATAACGCGCTGTTCGATAATAACGAGGGCGACAACGGCTTTGAGTTCCTATGGAACTGGAGCGGCAACTGGGACAGCGAGGGTAAGCTTCCGAGTTACGTGAAGCTTCCCACCACGATGACATTCGCATTTAAGACGCCTTCGAAACTCGATAGTGTCGAGGTCGTTAACCGCAACGGTGGCAACGGAACCGTGCAGAAGATCAAGGCTGTCGTGACGTTCGAGGATGGCTCGACCCAAGAGTTCGCGGGCGGGGAGTACGATTCCTTCCGGGCTCGCTACGCTTTTGGCCTCTCTGCCGAGAACAAGGGCAAGAAGGCGACCAAGGTCGAGGTCACGCCGCTTGAGGCATCGGGTGACCAGATGCTCACACTGCGTGAGGTCAACTTCAACTACACGCAGGGTGTCGAGGCCATCGAGGGTGTCGAGCTAGGCAAGAACCAGACCGAGTTCTTTGAAGGCGACGTTACGCTCGTCGACGCCAAGGCCACGCCTGAGAGCGCCGGCTACCCCTATGTGACGGTCGAGAGCTCCGACCCCTCTGTGGTAAGCGTCTCCGCTGTTCAGGCTGGCGATAGCGTGAGCTACTACCTGCGTGCCAACAAGGCCGGCAAGGCAAAGATCACGGTGGCGTCGGTACTCGACCCCTCCAAGACCGCATCCTATGAGGTCGAAGTCAAGGCTGGTGTCGATACCTCTGCGCTCGTGGCAGCGCTTTCCGAGGCCGCGGGCTACAGCGAATCCGTCTACACTAAGGATTCCTATGCAGCTCTCACCGCTGCGGTCGAGGCGGCTCAGAAGCTCCTCGACGGCGGCCAAGGCAGCTATAGCAAGAAGGATGTCGCAGACGCCACAGCCAAGATCGAGAAGGCAATCGACGGCCTCAAGATGCGCCCTGTCGATGAGAAGATTCTTATCAACACGCCCGAGAACCGCAAGAACGTCAAGGTGGCCGGCTTCTCGAGTGAGGCCGACTACGAGGGCAGCAACGCCGTCAACGCTCTCGACGGCGACGAGCGGACGCTTTGGCACAGCGACTGGGCCCATGGGACCGGTATGCCCCAGTATCTGAGTGTCGACCTGGGCCGCGACTACGATCTCACCGACGTTACATTCCTGCCGCGCCAGGACGGCGGCACTAACGGCGATATCTTCGAGGCCGAGATACTGGTCTCCGACACTGCCGACGGTTATGAGATGGGCACCGCCGCGTCGATGGGTACGTTCGCCTTCGACAATGACGGCCGCGTGCTCACCGACCGTGGCGACTGGAAACAGATGAGCTTTGGCGCCGCGCGCGGTCGCTACGTGACCGTCAAGGTGATTCACGCCGGCGGTGGCAACGTTGATGCCTACTGCAGCATGGCGGAGCTCAAGTTCTACGGTACGGCCGTCCCCGATCCGGTGGCGAAGGATGATCTCGCTACCGCGATCGAAAAGGTTGATGCCGAGGTTGCTGCCGGCGACCTCAAGGCCGGTGACTACACCGAGGCCTCCTGGACGGCGCTCGAGAACGCCCTGGCGAGCGCCCGCGCCATCTTGAGCGACGAGAAAGCCACGCAGGACGAGGTCGACCAGGCGCTCAGGGCGCTCGAGAGCGCCCGCGGCGCGCTCGAGAAGACCCCGGTGGCCCCGGTCGAGAAACCGACTAAGAAGCAGCTCAAGGCCCTGGTCAAGCAGGCGAAGGAGACTGACACTAGGGGCAAGACGGCCGAGTCTGTCAAGGCCCTGACGGATGCCATTACCTACGCCGAGGACGTCTTGGGTGCTGAGAATGCTTCCGACACCCAGCTCCAGGCGGCCTATGACCAGCTCAAGCTGGCTATTGAGAGCCTCAAGGATGCCGATTCCGGCAATCAGGGCGGCTCGGGCAACCAGGGTTCCGGCAATGGCTCGAACGGCGGCAACCAGGCGGGCAAGCCCGCAGGCGACAAGGCCCAGGGCAGCAAGAAGAACGGTTCGGCGATTCCCAATACCGGAGACCAGACGGCGGCGACCGTCGCGACCGTCGGTGGTCTTGGCGCCATCATCGCCGCGATCGGCGCTTTCTTCCATCGTCGCAGCAAGGCTAAGTAGCCCCAGCAACAGCTAAGCAAGCGTGCCCGCCGTCCCACCCAAGGACGGTGGGCACGCTTTTTGAATGTAGGCGGAAAGCTCCGACCCTTCGGCCTTAATCTCGCAAAGCGTTCCGTCTCCCGCCGAACACATCAGCATCGGCGGCTATACTTGAATTATTTGCAGTTAAGGGTCGCGGATTCGCCGCGTCACCGCTCTCAACAGGAGGTCTTTGTTTATGGCAGATCAAAAGCCGGTTGTCGGGATCATCATGGGTTCCAAGTCCGATCTGGGCGTTATGGAAGGCTGCACCGCCGAGCTCGAGGCACTGGGTGTGCCCTATGAGCTCGTGATCGCGAGCGCGCACCGCACGCCGGCGAAGGTCCACGAGTGGGCTTCGACTGCCGCCGATCGCGGTATCAAAGTGATTATCGCCGCCGCCGGCAAGGCCGCTCACCTGGGTGGTGTCGTGGCTGCCTTTACGCCGCTGCCGGTTATCGGCGTGCCTATGAAGACGAGTGACCTGGGCGGTATGGATTCGCTGCTGTCGATGGTGCAGATGCCTTCGGGCGTGCCCGTGGCCTGCGTTGCCATCAACGGTGCCAAGAACGCCGCCATCTATGCCACGCAGATTCTGGGTGCTTGCGACCCCGAGTACCGCAAGGTTATCGAGAAAATGAAGCAGGAGATGGCCGACGCCTAGGCGTTCCGCCGTTTCACCGCAGTATAAGGAGAGCCATGTCCGATTATCAGGGAAAACGATTCAAGGCTTCTCAGATTCCCGATCCGTCGAAGCCGGGTGCTGCCCATGCGGCACAGCAGGGTCGGACATCCTCTCCTCAGCAGCCGCGCGCGCCGCGTTCCGTAACGCCGACGTCCCATCGCCGTCAGGATACACCTGCTGCTTATCGCCCTTCGTCATACAGTACGGCCAAGAAGTCACCTCGCTCTTCGGCGCATACCGCGCCATCGAGCTATACCGAGCCGCTGCGCAAAAAGCGCCGCTCCGTCATTCCCATTCTGCTCATCATCATTGGCATTGGCCTGATCGTTGCTGCGGCCGCCATCTTTATTAATGCCCAGATTGGCTACAAGCAGGCGAGCGAGTCGTATCAAAAAATCGAAAAGCAATATGTGAGCGACAAGGACGCCAGCGGCGTGCCGATTATCGACTTCAACGTGCTCGCCCAGACAAATCCCGAGGTTGTTGGTTGGATTTACGCGCCCGGCACCAACATCAACTACCCCGTGGTGCAGACCAACAACAACTCCAAGTACCTCAACACGCTGTTCGACGGTACGGCCAATGCCTCGGGAGCCATCTTCTTGGATAGCGACGACACCGCGCCGGGCATGGTGGATCAGCAGACCACGATTTACGGCCATCACATGAACGACGGTTCGATGTTCAACGTGATTTCGCGTACGACCGATCAGGCGACGTTCGACAGCATGGAATACGTGTACTACATCACGTGCGATGCGACGTATAAGTTGCGCCCGCTGGCGACCAAGGTGGTCGAGGACACGTATGCCAAGGCGCGCACGCCCAACTTTGAGGGCGATGACGGACTGAAGAATTACCTGTCCGAGATGCTCGACGGTGCCTCTGCCGTGGCGAGCGATGCCACCGACCGTGCCGCTTCGGCAACCAAGGTCGTAACGCTTGTGACCTGTCGCTCGCTGTCGCTGAGCAACACACGCGCCGTCATGGTGCTCACGCCGGTCGAGGAATAAAGTGTCCGGGAGCCCCGTCCCAAAAAGACTGCCCTGGAAATCAAAAGGAGAAATGATGTTTGAGAATGGCAAATCGATGCCTTCGGTTGATGCTTGGCTGCGCGAAGCCAAGGCCGATGTTTCGGCGGCTGATTGTGGGATGTACCTGACACACAACGGCGTGGTGCGCGCGACGCCCAAGGCCGAGGTGCGTGGGGTCGAGACCGATGGTGTGGCGCCTGGACATAAGGTGGGCGGCATGGCGTTTGGCTTCGATGCCGAAAAGGTGCAGGCCGCTATCGAGGCAACGCACGCGATGCCGGGTATCGGTTACGTGCGCGTGTGGTTGGCGAGTGGCGAGCTCGCCGTGGGCGACGACATCATGCTCGTGCTCATTGGCGGGGACATTCGCCCGCATGTGGTCGATGCGCTGCAGGCGCTCGTCGGTACCATCAAAAATGAGTGTGTGAGCGAGGTCGAGCGCGAGGCGTAGAGGCTTGCGTCGATAGAAGGCTCGTTTATAAAAATGCCCGCCGGTACGTGTGATACCGGCGGGCATTTTGTGTTTTGGGCGCGGTGGGCGCTACACGCGCGTCGCATCCTTGGGACTCATGGTCATGCTCTGGAAGCGGTTCTCCATGTAGTCGTTATCGAAATACTTGCCGTAGAACTGCGCGACGGGAATATCCGGCTCCGTGCCGTTGACGCGCTGGTACCAGTAGTCGAGCGACTGCAGCGTCATGACGCCGTCGACCAGCATAATGACGGTAAAGATGACGGTAGCCGAGTAGCGACTCTTCCACGGAATCATGTTGATGAGCTTGAGCAGCCTCGGCAACAGCAGCTTGATCCAGATAAGGCCACCCAGGCCCCACAGGCAGGCAAAGCCCGTGCAGGTGCGTCCGCCCGTAAGGACGGCGAGTGGGTCGGGCATGCCGAACAGCTTCATGTGCGAGTAGCTCCACGAGACCACGCCAAATGAGGTCTGCATAAACCAGCCCACGAACACCTCAAAGCTCGCGCCGAGCACAGCGCTTACCAGGAAAATGATGATGGGGTTCTTTTTATAGAAGCGGTTGAGCACCATGGTCATGAGCACGGCGCCAAAGCCATAGATGGGGCTGAAGGGACCAAACAGCATGCCGGCGCGGTTCTGGTAGACGCCCGGGTCGTCGACTGTCATATGCCAGATGTCCTCGGCGATCAGGCCGAGCACGCAGCAGACGAAGAATACCCAGAACAGGTTGAAGTAGTTGAGCTTGATGTAGCCCTCGCCGGTTTCATCGCGGCCGAGCATGCCCTCCGCCGCGGCGTCACGGTCGAGCATCTCCTGCAGGCGGCGCTGCAGTTCGCGCTCCTGGCGCAGCGTGGGGTCGACGGTTGCCGAAAGTGCAACGAGGATGCCGAGCTGGATCGCGGGACGCAGCAGGAAGGGCCCGATGCCCTGGAGCATCACGTCGACCAAAAGCTCGACGACGGTGAATGCAATAAGGATGTAGGACAGGCGGGCGGCGTTGCGGCGCTGGTTTTTGATAAGGTCCAGGCCAAAGATGATCAGGATGACGGCACTTGCCGCAGAGAGCATGATGCCGGCGACGATGAGTCCAACCGAGACCAGCATATTGTCGCCGAGCTTTTCGGCGGCGTTGCCGTTGATGAGCGCGGTGATGACCTGCCACATAAAGGCGCCGACCGACGGGAGTGTGCCCACGCCGGATAGGATGCACAGGACGGCGTACACCTTAATGATGAGGGGAATCTTCTTGACCTCCGTGGCGCTGGGGACGCTGGGGTCGAGTTCGTTTCGATCCATACAGAACCTTTCTCGCTTTGTCCTAGGCTACAAGGATACGCCGCCGACCTGCCAAAAGACAGGACGAACGTCCCAATTGCAACTTTGTAATCCCCAACGGTGGACGCGGCGGCCATCTGGGGGCGCGGGCGCTTGCACTGGACAGACCGATTAAATGTTTGACCGCAAAACGGATTATTAGCTCGGTGAGCTTTTAAAAAGCGCTGCTCATGCGCTGGGGAGTGCGTCGCGCCGTGCGTATAATAAGGCGGGTAACGCCAAAATACGAGGCTCTGAGGGGATGCCATGTCTCAAGAAACCATCCGCGCGGCCGAGCGTGCCGCGGGACAGGTGAACGCCATGTCGACGTATGATCCGGACTCCGACCAGCTGCATGAGGAATGCGGCGTTTTTGGTGTCTGGGCGCCCGATCGCGACGTGGCTCGACTGACGTACTTTGGCCTGCGTGCACTGCAGCACCGTGGCCAAGAATCGGCGGGAATCGCTGTTGGTGACGGCGGTACGGTTATGGTCCGCAAGGATCTGGGCCTGCTCGACCGCGTGTTCTCCAATGCCGACTTGTCGACGCTCTCCGGTCAGCTGGCCGTGGGTCATGTGCGCTACGGCACCGCCGGCGCCAAGAGCTGGGAAGCCTCTCAGCCGCACCTCTCTACCATCAATAGCGTCATTATCGCGCTCGCGCACAACGGCACCCTCGTCAACACCGACGAGCTGCGCCGCCAGCTGATCGAGCTGGGCGTGCCGTTCCTCTCCAACTCGGATTCCGAGGTCGCGACCAAACTCATCGGCTACTTTACTCAGCGTACAGGCCATCTGCGCGAGGGCATTCGCAAGACCATGGAGCTCGTGCGCGGCGGCTACGCCATGACGCTCATCAACGAGCAGGCGCTCTACGCATTCCGCGATCCGCACGGCATTCGCCCGCTCGTGCTGGGCAAGCTGGTGGACGAGGGACTGGACCAGGCAGATGCCGCATCCGTTTCGCAACTGCCGTCGCAGGACGGCGCCGCGACGGTCGACGCCACCACCCATGTCACCCGCGCCGGCGGCTGGGTCGTCGCCTCCGAAACTTGTGCGCTCGACATTGTGGGCGCCGAGTACGTCCGCGACGTCCGTCCCGGTGAGATTTTGCGCATCAGCGCCGAGGGCCTGGTGTCCGAGCAGGGCGTGCCTGCCGCCGAAGAGCCTGCTAACTGCATCTTTGAGCAGGTCTACTTCGCTCGTCCCGACTCCATCATGAACGGCAAGAGCGTCTACGCCTGCCGCTATGACATGGGTCGTCAGCTGGCACATGAGGAGCCCGTCGAGGCCGACCTGGTCATCGGCGTGCCCGACTCCGGCCTGCCGCCCGCGGAGGGGTATTCGCACGAGAGCGGTATTCCCTTTGGCGAGGGCCTTATCAAGAACCGCTACGTGGGCCGTACGTTCATCGAGCCTACGCAGGAGCTGCGCGCCATGGGCGTGCGCATGAAGCTCAACCCGCTGCGCGACAACATCGAGGGCAAGCGCCTGGTCGTCATCGACGACTCCATTGTGCGCGGCACCACCATGGTGCAGCTCGTCAAGATGCTGCGCAACGCCGGCGCCAAGGAGATTCATATCCGCATCAACTCGCCCGAGGTCATCTGGCCGTGCTTCTACGGTATCGATACCGACGTGCAGTCGCAGCTCATCAGCGCCAACAAGACGGTCGACGAGATCTGCGAGTACATTGGCGCCGATTCGCTGGCCTTCCTTTCGGTCGAGGGCCTGCTGAAGGTCATGCCCAAGGGCGGTTACTGCGATGCGTGCTTTACCGGGCGCTACCCCGTGGCGATTCCCGAGAGCTTTGGCCGCGACAAGTTTATGGAGGGCTTTAAGCCCCGCAACCTGGATAAGCCGCTGCATTTTGACGACGACGCCGTGGTCGAGAAATACGACGACCGCAGCTGGGAAGAGGAGCACGGCGAGGCCTAAAACCTGCCATTTAGGGACGGGTTTATTTTGGTAGGTTTTACCTGCTGTTTTGTTGATATGACGGCGCGTGCTGTTATGGCGCGCGCCGAAATGACGCAACTATGAGCACCGTTTGGCGCCTGCTCGTCAGACGGTAGTGGGAGAGGAAGGCTCAGATGAGCGACAGCAAGCATGTGACGTACGAGGACGCCGGCGTCAATACCGCCGAGGGCGGCCGCGCCGTCGACGCTATTAAGAAGATGGTCAAGGACACCAACCGCCCCGAGGTCATCGGCGGCATCGGTGGCTTTGGCGGCCTGTTCTCGGCCGCCGCGCTTAAGGATATGGAAGACCCGATCCTGATTAGCGGCACCGACGGCGTGGGCACCAAGCTCGTGCTCGCCCAGATCATGGACCGTCACGAGACGGTGGGCCAGGACTTGGTCGCCATGTGCGTCAATGACATTTTGGCTTCGGGCGCCGAGCCGCTGTTCTTCCTGGATTACGTTGCCATCGGTCACATTGAGGCCGAGCACATGGCAAAGATCATCAAGGGTGTGGCCGACGGCTGCAAGCTCGCGGGCTGCGCGCTCGTGGGCGGCGAGATGGCCGAGCACCCCGGCGTCATGGCTCCGGCCGATTACGACCTCGCCGGCTTTACCGTGGGTGTTGTCGATCGTCCCAAGATGCTCGACCCCGCGAACGTTCGCCCCGGCGATGTGATCCTGGGTCTGCCTTCCACCGGCGTGCACTCCAACGGCTACTCGCTCGTGCGCAAGGTCATCGGCGTCGACGGCATCAAGCCGGGCACGCCCGAGGCCGCCGCTAAGGCCGAGGAACTGAGCCGCCCGCTCGAGGAGCTCGACGGTGCTTCGCTGGCCGACGCCCTGCTGGCCCCCACGCGCATCTACGTCAAGCCGATTCTGGAGCTGCTGCGCGGCGGCGCCAACGTGCACGCCATCGCCCACATCACCGGCGGCGGTATCACCGAGAACCTCAACCGCGCGCTCGCCGACGATGTCGATGCCGTGGTCACCCGCAGCGGCGCCGAGATGGGCTGGGATGTTCCGCCCGTCATCACCTACGTGTCGCGTCAGGCCGAGCTCGCGCCCAATGAGGCATGCAAGACCTTCAACATGGGCGTCGGCCTGTGCCTGATCGTTGCCCCCGAGGACGAGGCTGCCGTGACCGAGGCCCTGGTCGCGCTGGGCGAGAAGCCGTTCCGCGTGGGCGAGTGCGTTGAGGGTTCCGGTAAGGTCGTGTACTCCGATGAGCGCTAGCGAGCAGATGGCTGCTGCCGAGGGCCTGGGCTTTGTGCCCTACACCCGTCCGACCGGCACCGATACGGCCGAGCCGCTCAAGATCGGCGTGCTTATCAGCGGTTCGGGCACCAACCTGCAGGCGCTGATCGATTTGGTCGCCGCCGGCAAGCTCAACGCTTCGATTGAGCTTGTGGTGTCGAGCCGGCCTTCGGCTAAGGGTTTGCAGCGCGCTGAGCGCGCGGGCATCCAGACGCTCACGCTGTCCAAGGATGTCTATGCCGACCCTATTGCCGCCGACGAGATCATCGCGCATGAGCTGCTCGAACGCGGTTGCGAGTATGTGGTCATGGCCGGCTACATGCGCATGGTGCACACGCCGCTGCTGGCGGCGTTTCCCAACCGCGTGGTCAACTTGCATCCGGCGCTGCTGCCGAGTTTTACCGGTGCGCATGCGATTGATGACGCCTTTGCGCGCGGCGTCAAGGTAACTGGCGTGACCGTGCATTTTGCCAACGAGATCTACGACAACGGTCCCATCATCGCCCAGCGTGCGCTGGCTGTTGAGGAGGGCTGGGATGTCGACACGCTCGAGGAGCACATCCACGCGATTGAGCACGTGCTGTATCCTGAGGTCGTGCAGATGCTCGCCGACGGCCGCGTCCACGTGCTGGAGAGCGGCAAGGTCGCAATTGATGCGGCGCGTTAACTCGTGTGTAAGAGCGTTCGCTGAGCGCTCTTTGGGACTTACGACTTAAATAATCGAATAAGCCGCTTGGGGCATATGGAATTATATGTGCGCCAAGCGGCTTTTAATATCCCTTTGATTTCTGACTCTGGATAGCGTGACGGGTGCCATTCCCAGAAAAGAAGCTACGTGTTTATGGGGAATCGTATCGATGAGTCCCGGGGCTGATCTATGTCTATGACCCTTTCTCTGGTTGTAAAACTAATCGAAGACGAAATATGGGATAACGCTTCAGAAACAGTGCGGTTGCTGAAATACAGACTGTCTTCAAAAGATGAGAGGGCTGTTAACTGTGAGCGTGATAAAGATAGCAGTGGCGATTTTACCGTCTCGATGGATGAAGACGGCTTCAGGTGAGCGTCGGTTTGGACTGCGAGGGGGACGCATCCCTGTCCAACTGGAATTTTAATACTGACACCTACAACGTGAGCAAGGATAACTAGCCGGTATAGAGTCGCTTGAGCGGGTATGCGTCTGTTCAAGTGACCCATCGATTTGTTTAAGAAATAGTTAAACTACGAAACAAACGGCACGTGGGTAACTCACGACTCAGCGAGAGTAAAAGGAATAGGAGAAGAAGGTTCATGTTTTGCCCCAAATGTGGCAGCAAGATTGGTGATGATGCGCGGTTCTGTACCGAATGCGGTCTGCCTTTGGGTGGGCTCTCGGGCAAGACTGCGGCCGAGGAGGGGCCCAAGGCCGAGCCGTCGGAGCGAGAATCATCGTCCGCTGAAGTCATAATGGAACCCACAGATACCGAAACGGACTCTGCGATAGGATCCGCGAATGCCGAGTCCACAGCAGAACCGAGCCCCGAGCCGGTCTCGAAGACCGCGAATAGCGGTCACTCCCAGATGTACAACTTCTTTATGCAACGCTGTCAGGTCGGTAACCGCCTAGTGCCGCAGTTTGCTATCATGATCGCCGCATTTATCGCCGCGGCAGGCATCGCTTACGCTGCTTTCATGCTCTACAAGAACGTCATTGAGCCCAATCTCCAGCAGCAATCCGTGCAACAGGAGCAAGCGACCGAAAGGCCCAAGAAGGACGAGAGAGCGGTCGAAGAAGTTGTCTATACGTTGGAGGCAAAGTCATTGACGGTGTCTGCTCCGGTCGACCCTATGCTCGAACAGGGCGAGCGGAGGGACATGGAATGGTCCTATCCGCAACTTAAGAGCTCCACCAAAGACGACGTTGCAGACAAAATTAACAAGGCGATTCTCGAGCCCCTTCAAATTGACGCGGAGCGAACAAATCGAGCATCAGATAATGAGCAATCAGATGCTGAGTTGTACCCCGACGGCGAATTTCCCTGCATATCGAGAAACGTTACGGTAACGTACATGGATGAGAACTTTTTCTGTATCCGTGACGAGCGCTATTCGACGGGATGGGGTCCGCATGGCGGCACGGTTGTGACTGGTGTTATTTTTGATTTGCATACGGGTGATACTGTTAGTCCTCAGGACATGTTTGGCATTGATACCGAGGATCTTGCCAGTTCCATGAGTTCGGCAGTTTGGCCGTATCTTACGGAAATGGGCAGAGAACATCCGTCTGATTACAATTCGATGCTCATGCGGAGTAATTCTTCGGACTATTCAATCAAGGGCTCAACGTGCTTGTGTGTGACATCCAAGGGACTGGTGTATCACACCGAAGACTATGAGCTCGGTACTTTTGCGGACGGCAATTGCGAGATTTTGGTTGCGTCCTGGGATGATGAGTCTCAAGTGGGGTCCGAAGTAACCCCTGATGAGGTCAAGGACGGTACAACGGTGAAAGTCGATAAGGAGGACTAACATGTTCTGTCCCAACTGTGGATTTGAGCTTGATGGCGATTTGCGATACTGCACCGAGTGTGGCTATGCACTCGAAGATGCAAAGGCGGTGCTGAACTCTGCCAGCAACGAAGTGGCAGAAGAGCCTTCCGTTATCAATGAGGCTGCGGAAGAGATTTTCGCTAGTGACGAAACGGAGAAGGAGCCTTCCGCCGGTGCCGAGGCGGGGGAGGAAAAGTCGCCCGTGGAGAGCGATCCCGTAGCGGACGAAGAAGACGACCGGCCCAAGGACGACGTGTCGTCCGATGCAACGCCTTCGATTCCAGCCGTGCGCGCCGACCGGCCAAAGCCGAGCAATCCGGTCGCCAAGCCCGTCGCGGCGCCAGCCCCTGCGCCTGCGGCGAATGTATCCGCACAGAAAAAGGACCCCAAGGCGCTCTATATCGTCGGTATCATCGTTGGCCTGGCAGCCATTGCCATCTTTAGCTACCTGCTGTTCTTTAGCAAGTCCAGCGACGACGTTGCCCATTACGGCCAGGACAAGGCCATCGTGGTGGCCCAAGAATCCAAGATTACCCCGACCGACGCAAAGGGCGAGAAGATCAAGAAGTACTCGGTGACCCTGAACGGCGACAACGGTTACAGCACCAATGCTGAGGTTAAGGGTGACGAGGGCTTCACGGTAAGCCAGTTTCCCGATATCAAACCGGGAAAATATACCCTCACCGTTAGGGACTCCAAGTCAAAAGTCGAGTGGAGCATTCCCGTCAAAGTCGTCGATAACTCTAAATCCACTGATGCCGTAAAAGAGGTTTCCCTCGAGGTGCCTAAGGCCAACGAGGACGATACAAAGACAGGCGAAGGCGACAAGAAGGATGGAGGCGCCGCTGCGGACAATACCGCTGCGTATGCCGCTTACAAGCAAAAGTGCCAGGAATATCTCGCGTGCTATGGAGAGCCACGAATTGTTGAGGCGACTGATTCTGTCTATGCGATGCGGGGGCTTTGTCTTGTCGACCTCGTTGATTTTGATCAGGATGGCCAGCCTGAGCTCTTGACCGTTGCGAACGGTATGAGCGATGACGAATTAAAGAGCGCTTGGAATGGAGATATAGAGGGACTTCAGAAGTCCTACACCGTAGAGGTTTGGTCAGCAGCTGATGGTGGCGTCAAGAGGCTTTACAGTCAAAATTGGCTTGATAACAGCAACGGAGGAACGATGTTTCTTCCGCTGATTAAAGCGGATGACGGCAGCATCCTCGTAAGCCAAAGTACATATGAGATGAGCAATGCGATTACGGCATTGCTTGCTGGCAGGCAGGCTTTGGCTGGGGACAATACTTCGGTATACGGCAAGAAATGCGATGTTTTTTCGCTTGTAAGCAACTACGAGTCCTGGGGAGTTGCGCCGAGCGAGGGCAATGGCTACGAATACTATTATGCGTCGGAGGGCAAGGACATTTCCGAGACGGACTATAATGCCCTATATCAGCAATTTGGCTATGGGCACAATTACCGGACATACTACTTCTTTGATTTTTCAACCTCAGGTTACGGCTCTATTTCGGGGGAATCCCACGTCGATCCCAATCGAGTTGCGGAAGTCACCAAAGATACGCTCAAAAAGGTGGGAATCGAATAAAAACTGAAAGGGGCTTGGAAAACTGTTTCCAAGCCCCTTTCTTATAGTAGTTGCTCGAGTCCAACAAGCCTCGCGCTGCTTGCTTGAGCCGCTCTATTTTGACACGCTTTGGTAAATCCACTCTTGCTAAACAAGTAATACTGTTCGATCGGCCGACCCAGCAGCGCGCTGCGCCGCTCGAGTGTTTCAAGAACATCGGTATCTACGGGCTCGTTTCTCCATTTGCACTCGCCAACGATGAGCTCCCCATCGGCGTCCTCAAGCACAACGTCAATCTCTTCTTGCCGGCGCGTGTTCAGGTTCGTGCCCCACCAAGAGCCGATTGCCTTGGGCAGCACATCCAGCTCGCTCTCAACAACCTGACGCATCAACCACTGGCGGCACACTTCTTCAAATGCAGGACCCACAAAGGTGGACAAATCATGCTTGGCGATACGCGCGGCCACAGCGGCTCCGAGCCCCTCCTCAATTGTTCCCGCGTACTGTGGAACAAAACGATACCAAAACCTAAACAAGTTATCGCAGATCCGATAGATTACTTGACGTTTTGTTGCCTTTACAACAGGCGTGACGCGCTCAACGATTCGCAGCTCGATCAATGCGTCGAGCAGTCGCGCGACCTGTGGTGTTGCGAGGTGGGTAACATCGGCAATCTCTTTGGAGCGTACATAGCCGTTGGCAATGGCGGTTATGACGGCATTGTAGATAGCCGGGCTGCGGACCTCTTGCAGCAGATAGTTCTGGGGTTCGGCATACAAAAACGCATCTTGACGCAGCAGCGCATGCTCAAGGTTCCATTGGGTGGAACGCGCGCCATCGAGCTGTGATAGATAGAGCGGCATCCCGCCAACAACGGAATACAGCTCGATGACTCTTTCGATGGGTGCATCGGGAAGCATGAGCGCCACGTCGAAGATGGTGAACGGGTCAATGCGCAGCTGCATGGTGCGGCGTCCATAAAGAGGGCTTTGGTGTCCTAGTACCTGGTGTTCCATAAAGCTCATGGACGACCCGCAGAGTACGAGGAACAGCTTGCTCGTGTCTTTATGTCGATCGATAAGCGTTTGCAGGCACGAAGAGATGCCCGGATCGCTCTCGGCGAGGTAGGGATACTCGTCAATAACCAGAACGATTCGCTCTGTCTTGGCGTGTTCGAAGACGGATTCGAGTGCAACCTGGATAGAGGGGAACGCTGCTCCTGCGGCGCTATCGCCAAGTATCTCGCGGCTGAGCAGCGCGAGGTTTTCGCTTGCAACGGTTTGCTGCCCGGTAAAGAAGATCACATGAGGTTTGCCCTGTGTAAAGACGCGAAGCAGGCTGGTTTTACCCACGCGACGCCTTCCATAGACTACGGCAAACTGAAAGGAGCCCTTTTGATAGGCGGTTTCCAGGGATTCAAGCTCTTTCCGACGTCCAACAAACATGATGTGCCTCGCTCATATACGTATTACTAACATATATATTACTAACACGTATATGAGTAACTTTCCATCCGTCAATCGGACGGCAAGGAAATGACAGCGTTTCTACTTAACGAGGCGCTTGAGTTTGGCATAGTCCTGAATCTGCTTTTTGCGCTTGGCGTTGAGGAGGTTGTTGAGATCGAGCCTCTCGGCGGTGCAGCGTTTGAGTAGCTCGGAGCTGTCAAAGCCGTTTGACTCAATGTCTTCATCCAGATCGTGCTTGAGCTTGGTCCATTTATTGAGCTGCGAGCGCACGTAGGCCGCGGGACGTTCTATCTCGTTGGCGATATCGCGTACGCTGGTGCCCGTTCCAAACAACTCGCGTATCTTTGCCGTCTCCTTGCGCGTGCGCTCATTTTTGGCATCGGTCTTGCATCGATCGCTGCAGTAGTGCCGTTTGACGCCACGATGCCCGGCAAGTGAATAGGCGCGTCCGCACTGCTCGCAATAGCCAATTTTGACGGTGCTCAGCTTGCGTGAAAAATCAAACCAGAGCCACGAGAGATAGCTGTCAAAGGAGAGGAACCCTGTGGACTCGTTACCCTGGAACACATCCACGTGCGCGCCCGAGAGATGCGAGATCACGAGCGCCTGCACCAAAGCGGTGAGTGCATCGCGGTCATCGTTTTCAAGTTCTTCTCGGCGCTCCTGGATATCTGCTTGAGGGTCGATTACATAGAAGCTCTCCTCGCTATTGTTAACCTTGAGTCGCGCTGAAATCTCCGAGCTGGAGTCTTCGTCCATGTAGAACATCGCCTGCAAAACACTGAAGTCATTGGCGGTGAGCTCGTGTTCAAAAGAGAGCACGTTGAGTGCAACGAGAGATTCTTCCTCGTCGATCATAAACATAAAGGCGTAGAAATATCCCGCATCGGATTCGATTTTGCGCACGATGGGCAGGCTTTTGAATGAGTCGGTATAATCACCGCCCGCCCTCAGGATAGTGGTGTAGATCTTGAAGGATGACCCGTTTGCCGCGCAGGTCACCACTGATTTCTCGATTCTTTCCAATGCGGAGACCTTTGCGATGGTGCAGCTCCCGTTGAGGTATTCCTGGATGCGCATGGCAATAAGTGCTGCCATCGCGGCATTGGCCCAATCGCGTACGGATTCTATTGCGTGCTTGCCAAAAAGCGGCCCGGTCTGTTCGGCGTAATCAAGTACGTTAAAGAGGCTTGCGCGGAAGGGCTGCTCTTTAACGGCGGTGGGTTCGATGCATGATGCCAGCCTGATCAGATCGGCATGGCGCTCGCTGTGTGCGGGCCCTTCGTTGCTCTTGTTGCCGGCCAGCTCGGTGGGCATGTAGAGTTCAAAGACAAGCTGGGCCTCGCCAACGGGCCTATTGGGTTCGTTCTCTATGAGGTTGACTGTCTTAAACGGAATCGAACCTTCAACGGTGCGTGTTTGGGAGAACTCAAACATTGTTACCCCTGTCTCTAGCTGCAGGTTTAATAGCGTAGTACGTTTAGGAAAATTACCCGGTCAAAATCTCTATATCGGATAAACGACAAATCGTATCTTGTGATCGTCAAGAAAAGGGGTAACGAGAAAGGACCCGATTATGCATTGCAAACAGTGTGGAGCAGAGATTAACGACGGCGCCAAGTTCTGCGGCGTGTGCGGAACGCCTACGGTCGCGGCTGCGGCCAGCGCGGTGGGGGATGCGATTTACGTCGAGGCCCAGCCGATTGAGAGCCAGTCTGTCGAGGCTCAGTTTCAAGCGGCGGAGGATGCAGAGGCCGCTGCTTGCCTGCAGGATTCGCTTCACGAGTCCATCGGGTCGCTTGGGCGAGCAGCGGTGATTTCATTGCTCTATGTGCTCTTTTTCAATTACGTGCTGGGAGGTGGCTCGCTGGGACTTAACAATATGATTCCGCTGGCGCTGCTTCTGATTGGTCCCTGGAAGGTGATTATCTCGCTGTACCGCAGCGGTGTAAGGCTTCCCTTTGTCTATGGTAGCGGCATTATCGGTATCACGATTATGCTAATCGAGCTTGTGGTTCTCGCGGGCCTTCCTGTCGTGGTTCTGATGCTTTTTTACTGGTTGGGCAGTGTGATTCACGGGGCGGTTCCTGTTATTCCCGAATCGGTTCCGATGACGATCGTGGCGCTCTGGCCTATTGCCTCGGTTGCCAACATCATCTTCAAGGCAATCAAGCTGCACATGGCTCGCGCCTAGCAAGTAGCCCGTCGCATGCCTTCCGCGTGGGGTCAGGCGAATTTGAAAGGTGAAAGAAAAGGTTTACAGTCGAGCAAATTGCTCCTGGGCCTTTTCTGTTTGCAGGCTGTGGGCTATCGTTTCGATATGCTGGAGTTCTAGGGGGATTTATGTACTGTGCAAGCTGCGGGGCAAAGATCAAAGACGGGGCGCGATTCTGTTCTGCATGCGGAAAACCGTTGGATGTGGATGATGCGCCGGCGAATGCTCAGCAGCCGCTTCCTTCAGGTACACCAAAGGCGTCTGCTGATAGAAAAGCGACAAGCGATCCTGCTGTATCTCGCGCAGAGGGCCCTTCTCCGGCGCCCTCTGATCATATGTCCTTTGCGGCCTTTATGATGCAGCGTCGGCAGATCGGCCGTTTTGCTGTGCCTACGTTTGTCACCATTCTTGCAGCAATCATCTTTACCGCTGGTGTCGCTTACGCCCTGGTCAAAGCTTACGAAGCCTTTGTGCTGCCTCAAGCGCAGCAGCAGGAGCAGCCGGCTGCAGTCGAGGAGAAGTCGTCTAAAAAGAAGGTCGCGGCAACAAACAAGAAAGCACGCAGGGCTTACGAGGGCGTGGTTGCGCGTTACGAGGACTTTGCGAGCTATTGCGAGCGGAAGGGGGCTGGTGCTGCCAGCTACGACGACTGGGCCCAGGGGCGCGGTGATGATTCTGGACTGGGGCAGATATTCGTTTATAACAACCAGACTGCCCCCGGCTTTTTAAGCTACTACTATGCTTTCGATGATTTGAACGGCGACGGAATTGACGAGCTGCTTGTTGGGTTTGTCGATGCGCAGAACGATATTTCGGCGATTGTGGGTGCCTACTGCTTTGTTGACGGAGCGGCTGTTTCGGTTATGCCTTCGTCAGAGATGGTAGAAGGCTCCAGCAATATGACGAATCAGTATGACGGTTTTATTGCTCAGGGTGAGAGCCAAGTCATTACTGTCTGTAAGGACGGCATCGTTAAATTTACTTGTAGTCAGGATTGTAACCAGGCAGATTTCTATATTTCGCTTACTGCAAAGGGTCCTGAGGTCGTAGACGCGGTGCAAATTCAAAATAAGGAATTCGATAGGCAGAATGGCGCCTACTTGGTGAGGACCGTTGAGGATGGTGGCAAACCGCAGGAGGCGATGGTCCAGGGGCGTGAGGAAGCGTGCAAAATTCTTGATGAGGTTGCCGGGAAGTATCCAGAGGCCGACATTGAAATGCCGTCCGCAAGCAGCGATATGTGGAAGGCATTCAAAGGGGTGGAGCATTCGGAGAGCTCTTTGAAGGACGGTTCTGGCACTGCGGACGATCGATCTGGCGTATCTCAAGCACCATCTGAAGCGGCATCCGATAGCAGCGACGATGGGGAGGCCGCTGCGCGCGGCGATGGCGTGATCGCCGACATGGATGCGTTCATTGCAAACGCCAAGCGCGAGTTGATTGTGCTAGATGACGCCTCTATTGCGTACAAGGTCGCTGATAAGCCAAGCTATTGGGAGGGGGCGGCAACGTACGTTTGGTACGTCGAGTTTTATAAAGACGGAAAGGTCGTAGCGTCTGCGGAATGCGGCTCCGAAGGGTACCCATGTCGGTCGATTATGGCCTATCACGAGAGCTGGTAACTTTAGCCGAGCCGTTTTGGCATTACAGCGCGCGCGGCTCTTATACCTTTCCCCTTGTTCCATCCGACGAGTTTAGTTACGGCTAAAACGGCCGTTACGATGAGCTGACCGAGAGGCCGAAGGCGCTCGCCCGCTAAGCGGGTATGCCCCAAAAGGGTATCTGGGGTTCGAACCCTCCCGGTTCTTCGTCAGTTGACCAAAGGTGCGACATTATTACCGCTCATCGGGGGGCGGCTAAATGAGATGACTTGAGGGATATAATTAGCCAAGCTAAGTTGGGGACAGATTGAGGCGCACAGGCTTTCGATGCGCCTGTCGACTCGGCAGTTCGCAATTTATTAGACACGCGGAGCGCGTGGTTTGGAATTAACGAAAGGAATCAGCATGTCACTGTTCCATAGCGATAACGAAAAGGAAGAAAAGCACAGCGGAATTCTCGGTGCCTTTTCTGTCGACAATATCAAATGGGAGCCTGGCAACGACGAAGATGCCTCGCTTGTCTCATTCCGCTATCCCTACGAGGATTTTCCCAACGGGTCCTATCTTCAGGTTGCGCAATCGCAGATTGCCGTTTTTACCAACAATATGGGGGCGGGCAGTTCTACTGACGCTACGGGTGCCGGCGATTCTCAGGTAAGCGTGTTTGTCGGTCCGTGCAAGATCAAACTCGACACGGGAGACAGCCGATTCGCCCCGTTCCGCAATGCCGCCCATTCGCTTACCGGCGGTAGCTCGGCGTTCCATTCCGTTGTGTACTTTATCAATACTAACTACATGAACGAGCTGCGCTGGGGCACGACCGAGCCCATCATCGTCCAAGACCCTGAGGAAGACGTCAACGTTCATGTTCGCGCCTTCGGTTTGTTTGGCGCACATATCGAGCAGAATGACCCGAACCTGGTTCCCATTCAGGTGAGGAAGTTCCTCGTTAAGGTCGTGGGCACGCGAGATCGCTATACGCGAGAAGAACTTACTTCCTTTATGCGGGCAAAAATCCTTGAGTATGTTCCTGACCTGCTTGCCAAGGCGATTGTTGACCAGGAGGTTTCCGTTCTTAAAATTGCGACGCATCTGAGCGACTTCTCGTCTCAGATGCAGGGCAAGCTCGTTAACTATTTCGATGAGTTTGGTCTCACGCTCGATAACTTCTCGTTCAACAGCATCAAGCCCTTCGAAGAGGATCTTGCCGCCATCAACGAGATGAAGATCCAGCGTAAGCGGAGCATTCTCGAGGCGCAGGGTAACGCTGTCCAGATGGACATCGAGTCCGAGGCGCTTGCCAGGAAGCGTGCGCGCGAAGGCTACAACTATCAGCAGGAGCGTGGCATGGACGTAATGGAGAGTGCTGCGGGCAATGAGGGGAGTGCCGCATCGGGCCTCATGGGAGCCGGCATGGGACTCGGCATGGGCGTTGGCATGGGCGGTGCATTTGGAGCTGGCTTCTCCAGCTTGGCCAACCAGACCATGGGCGCTGTTGCTCCCATGGTTGGAACGGCTTCCGCGTCCGCAGGTATGCAAAACGGTCCCGTGTGTCCCAGTTGCGGAAACGTTAATCCGATGGGTGCTAAGTTCTGCCTGGAATGCGGACAAAAGCTCGAGCAGGGTGTTGCGTGTTTGGCGTGTGGGCATCTTAACCCGGTCGGTGCCAAGTTCTGCCTGGAATGCGGGAACCGGTTGATCTCGCCAAGGTGCCCGAGCTGCGGAGCCGAGTTGCCCGAAGGGACCAAATTCTGCCCCGATTGTGGAACTAAGATCCAATAAGGAGAAACAAAGATGAACGGTTCTGTTAAACGTGTCATTTTGGGCGAGGCAATCGTCTTGGTGGCGTGGCTTGTAATCATGTTTGTCTGCAAAAACGCGCTGATGAACCCTATCGTCTTTGCTATGTCGCTTGGCTTTGGGGTTTTGGCTTTTGCGGCGGCTTCGATTTCGGCTGCCATGTCCGATAAGCAGTCCACGGTCAAAAGCACGACCGAAATCCATTATTTGCCGGTCGCATCCAGCTGTGCCTACTTTGTCGTTGCCCTTCTGGCCAACACGTACTTTGTGTTTGCGGCATATGGGTGGGGCGGCAGCACGATTCCAGTCGTCGTAAACGTTGTCCTTCTTGCTGTGCTTGTCCTTGTGCAGATGGGTCTAGGCTTCAATGGCCGCCAGGTTGACCAAAAGGTTGCTGCCGTGGCCGCAAAGACGGTTCAAACGGCGCAGTTCGGATCGTATGTGGGACAGCTCCTCGCCGTGGCGCAGGACGCTCAGGTCAAAGCCGAACTCAAAGCGCTTAAGGACGACATCTCCTTCAGCTCCAACATGTCGCAACCCCATGTTCAAGAGGTCGAGCGACAGTTCTCCGCAGCGCTTGAGGCGGTCTCGAATTCCATGAGTGCCGATGAGCCGGCAGATGTTACGGTTGGCCTTGTCCATGATGCGCGCAATATCTGGAAAAAGCGCAATGCGGCGCTGACCGCTGTCAAATAAGGGCTCGCGCTGCTTTTTGCCAGGGCACTTTGATGGTTGAAGTGGGGGAAGCTATTGGAAATCAACGGAATAACTTGTGAGGGCTGCGGCAGCACCGATGTCGAGTTTGACCCCGCAACTCGAAAGGTTCATTGCAACCAGTGCGGTCGCGAGATGTACTATTCGCGGGCGCGTCTGGGGGCCACGGGCAAAATCGCGTTTGCCAAGGACAATGCCATCAAGTTTTTTAAGGGTGGCAACTTCCCGGAGGCCCGCAAATTTGCCGCGGACGTGCTCAATATGATGCAAGACAACGCGGCGGCACAGTTTATGGTTGCGTACTGCGATGAGTTTTGCGAAGGTCTTTCGGGTTCGATGACGGTTTTCTTTAAAAGGGCCGAAGATATCCCTCTCGAATATGACGAAGTGCGTGACTTGATCGACTTGTTTGAGTCGACGCTCTACAACATGCGTGACTTTGAGGTTCAGATGGTATCGCTCGTGGTCGCCAATATGCAGAGCATGGAGGATCGGTCTCGGCTTGAGAGCTTTATCGATGCTGTGTGCCCGTTCTGCATAGCGCGGTATGCTTCGGAAGACTTTATGACCGCAGAGCGGGAGAGCTTCTATCAAGATATCGCCGCCAACTGCAACATACCCAAAACGTGTCTCGCACTACTCAAGGGCATTAGAGAGAACCCCGGGTCCCCCTATAAAAATGGTTCGTTTGCGTTACGAAGAAGGACCTCGTACTTTCTCGAACACTATGTGGAGCCCGTCGGGCGCATCGTCAATTCGATGAAGGCAAGCCAATACAAACAGAAGTTTCTTGTGGCCTATCAGCAGGTGTCCGAGCAATACCGAAGCATGGCCTCTCAATAAAGCGGATGGCGGGTGCTTACTCGCTTAAAGCTATTGGATGATCTAAACAGTTCAAACTGAAAGGTGGTACAGATGAGTGATTCGGGATTAGATACTGCCCTTATCGAGCGCAGGATCGCCGCTATTGGAACAAAAGTTGACCAGATGACCACGAAGGTCGATAAGGTCGAATCCCAAATGGAGGAAGTGCGGAAGGACCTTAAAAAGCTCCGAAAGGACTTTCTCGAGATGATGCTCGAACAGCGTCGTACCGCCGCACTTGAGCAGGCGACTACGGAGCTCGTGAGCGTCCGGCAGGAGATGGACAAGAAGTTCGGCAACTACTCGGTGGTTCGAAACACCATGGTCGGTATTCTCCAGGCAACCGATGCAGCGCTCGTGCGCAAGGCGACGATTTCGACGGTCTCCGAGGAGTTAATGATTTCTACCCCGGACTACTGGCTGGCGCCTGTCCTGGTTGCCCTTGCGGCATGGATCAACAACAACCGAGATCTTGCGGAGCGCGCAATACGTGAGGCTGTCAAACGTGACAACGAGCACACGTCGCTTGCGATGGCTCTGATCTGCAGACGTAATAACCGCACGGCTACGTGCTACGAATGGCTAGCGCGCTACTTCTCGACGCAAAACGCCGCCCGCATCGATGCCGATGCGATGGTCTACATCGATGCCTATATCAACGGCATCTTCGGAACCGACGAAAAGCACCTGTGCGACGACTATATGGCGGGCTGGATCGAGCAGATCAGAAATCAGAGCCCTGAGTTCGAGAATGAGCAGTCAGAGTCATGGGCGGAGTACTTTACCGGCTACGAGGAGGATATGAGCTCGAGATATCCGGCGCTCAAGGTGGTGGTCAAGGAGTTTGACTACATCAATAAGTATCTCGGAAAAGTCGAGGCAATCGAGAGTATCTCCAATGACTTCGCCGACCTCAAGGCTTCTGATGTTGACGAGAGGACGCTTGCCGAGCAGGTTGACAGGCATTTGATGGAGCTCGTTAACTCCGATGACTCCAAGGAGCGAAATTTGCGCCGCCAGGAGGAGTATCTTCTTGCGGTCAAGGCATTTGGCGGAGACGTAGAGCGCGCCCGAGAGCTCGTCAATCGTCGCCGCGATGAGAAGCGTCAGCAGACGATGAACATCATCGACCAGATGACACGCTCGATGCGCGACCAGAGTGCATCTGTGGATGTGCATAAGAAGAAGACCGCGATTCAGTTTTTGGGTTCCTATATCAACGGTGGTTTCAACCGGTATCGCAAGAGCGATATCCCCGAATTTCCGCAGGCGATCACCCTTGACTTCGACGGATGGACAAGCAGGGCGGTTACCGGCGATGAGGGTAATGCGCTGCGCGGCGATTATGTTCGCTATGTCGGTGAAGAGAAGAAAAAGGAGCTCGCTGAGCTTGATGTCAAGGTTGCGAAGGGCAACAAGAGCCACAAGATAGCGGCCGTTGTCCTCGCTGTTTTGGGAGTAGCTTTCTTTGCGTTTGTAAACCAGGTTATTGGCATTCTGCTTCTTGCGGGGGCTGGCTATTGTCTAGTAAAGACGGGCCTCTCGAGCAAGCAGCGCGCTGCGGAGGCAGAAGAGATTGAGGCCAAATACTCCAAACGGATCCAGGAAGGCTGTTCCGAGATCGATCTGGCGCTTAATCAGTGGAAGAGCGCGAAGGAAGCGGCGGCCGAGCGCAGCGACCTGCTTAAGCTCGATAAGGTTGCCTAGCCGATAGGATTGACTCGATAACCATGAATGGAGTGAAATAGATGACTGATGAAGTGACTGATTTCGACCATAACGATGCCGCGATGCAGGACTTCGATGCATTGAGCGAGCTCGATAGTCTGTTTGAAGAGGACGAGCGACTGAAGCAAGCTGAGAACAATGTTTTGACTCAAAATCTCTCAGGCTTTGCAAACTGCTTTCCCGATTGGGATTTGCATCCGCCGGTAGCGTAGAAAAGCGCTTGAAACACAAGCTGCGATCATTTGGAAACATCGATGTTTCTGCGGGCTAGAAGCCATGGGGCTTTTGGCCCGCTGTCTTTCATATGCCGGTCGGCGGCATAGGGCATCAACCGTATTCTAGGTTCTTGGACGCCAGGCCGACTCGCTTCGGATCGGGCGCTACACCAACTTTCTCGAGACTACCAATCTGACAGGGCCTCGTCCGTGCGCTGGCGGGGCCCTTTTGCGTGGCCTTTCATGTTTGCTATACTGCTAGCAGGTAGAGAGGAGCCGCTATGGGTACAGCAACGGTGCAGCTCAACACGCGAATCGATCCTATGCTCAAAGCTGGTGGCGATGCGGTCCTAACTCGCAATGGGTTGGGGCCGAGCGATGCCATTCGCGCGCTGTGGGTCTATCTTGTCGAGCATCAAACGTTGCCGGGATTTATGGTGGCGGATAAGCGCGAGGCGCCCCGTGCGGAGAGCCTGGCCGAGCAGGGGTGTGGCCTAGCTTTTTCCTCGTTGGGACTAAGCCCTTCGGATTTTGCGCCAGGTGGATCATCTGCGGAAGACTGGGATGCCGTACGAGATGATATGTATGATGCGATGATTGCCGACATCGAGGCGAATTGCCGATGATTGAGGCAAAGCGTCTCTTGGTAGATACGAACGTTTGGCTCGATTATTACCTGCAAGAGGGGGCATTCGACGAAGCGAAGAGATTGGTTGAACTGGCCGAGGCGGGAAAGATCGACCTTCTGTATGCGCCCACGACGGCAAAGGATGTGTTCTACATTTTGCCTCGGCATCTAGCCCGGCGGAATGCGAATGGGATTAACGTGTCATTTGCCTCGGCGTCATGGGCCTGCATCGAGCACATGATGCAGGTGGCAACCGCCTCTCCGCTTTCGTTGGCAGAGTGCGAGATGGCGCGCATGCTTGGCAAGCGCATGCCGGATCTTGAAGACAGCCTCATCATCGCTTCGGGCGAGACGGCAGATGTTGACTACGTGGTCACGAGCGACCGGCGCATGTTGGAGGCGATGCCCGAGGTTTGCCTGACGCCCGCGCGTGCACTCGAGATGATCGGGATCCTCGACTAACCTTGTCTGTCTGGTTTCGCTATCATATGGGGCAATGTGAACCCCATGCAACTTTGGAGGACGGTATGGCGGATAACGCCGAGGCGCTTTTCTCGCCTGAGCTGGTGTTTTTTGATTGGGAGTGCGCGACGCCGGATGAGGTGTTTGCGCGGCTCGAGGGTGAGCTTGCCCCGCGCGGCTACATTGCCGAGGGTTGGCTTAACGCCGTCCGCACGCGCGAGGACGCCTATCCCACGGGTCTCGCTATGCCGGCGGCAAACATCGCCATTCCGCATACCGATCCGGGATTTGTGGCCAAGCCCTATATCGCGGTGGTAAAGTCCGCCGCACCTGTGACGTTCAACGCGATGGCGGGCATGGGCGCCCCGGTGCCGGCGCAGATCGTCATCAATCTGGGCATTGCCGAGCCGGGCGGCCAGGTCGAGGCCCTGCAAGCGCTTATGAATATCTTTATGGATGCCGACGCTGCAGCCGATGTACTCGGCCAGACCACGCCGCAGGGCATGGTCGACGCCATCCGCCGCCACTTCTAAGGTGGAGCTAAGCCGGTGGCACTCGGGGACGTTCCTTTTCTGCCGGCAGGTAGGGACAGTCCCCATCTGCCGGCAGAAAAGGAACGTCCCTAACTGCCAGCTGCCAGCGCTGTCCCCTTTGCACCAAAATGGTGCAGATTAACCTGTCCCCTTTGCACCAGGTGTGCCGCGGGGGCTGCGTTGTGACACAATGGCGTTTGTTCGATTCGTGATGTGAAAGGCCAAGCATGGCAAACAAGAAAAAGAACCCCGAGGTCGCGCCGACGCCTGAGCAACGGTCCCGCGCCGCCTCCAGCTCTCGCAAGAAGCAGCGTAAGACCTATGTGTCCAAGACCGTCAAGATTGTCCTGGTGGTCATCGGCGTGCTGGCGATGCTGCTCTCCGTCTCGGCCATGGCGTGCTCCGGCCTGATGTCGCAGACCGAAAGCACCAGCTCGGGCTATAAGCTCACTGGTGGCGTGGCTGCTACCATCAATGGCACCAACCTCACCGAGGACACTGTGACCAAGCAGATCATGAGCATGCGCACGTCCTACGGCTACACCAAGGACAAGGACTGGGCGCAGTATCTGGTCGACAACGACCTCACGCCCAAGAAGTACCGCAAGCAACTCATCGACTCCTACACGCAGCAGATTCTGCTTCAGCAAGCGCAGAAGGAGAATGGCGTGACGGTGTCGGACGAGGAGGTCGAGAAGGCTTGGAAGGACGCGTGCAAGAGCGCAGGCGGCGCCAAGACTTTTAAGGAGACTCTCAAGACCTACGGCTACACCGAGGACACCTACAAGGATTCGCTCAAGGAGAGCCTGGCGCAGCAGAAGCTCAAGGATGCCGTGGCACCCACCAGCAAGCCCAAGGACAGCGAGATTGTCGATTACATCAATGAGAACCTGTCCAACTACAACGACGCCCGTCGTTCGTCGAATATCCTGATCAAGGTCGATTCTGACGCTTCCGACGAGGACAAGGCCGCCGCCAAGGCCAAGGCGCAGGAGTGCCTGGACAAGATCAACTCCGGCGAGCTGAGCTTCGAGGACGCCGTGGAGCAGTACTCCGACGATACCGGCTCCAAGGATAAGAAGGGCGATGTGGGCTGGGACAAGCTCACCACCTTCGTCGACAGCTACCAGGCGGCGCTCGAAGGCCTTAACAAGGGCGACGTGAGCGACGTGGTCGAGTCGACCTATGGTTACCACATCATCAAGTGCACCGACTACTTCCATGTCGATGGCCAGGTTGATGACATTAAGCAGGTGCCCAAGGACATCAAGAAGTACGTCTCCAACGTGGTGAAGACGCAGGCGGCAAGCACCGCGTACAGCGAGTGGCTGGAGCAGTACAAGAAGGACGCTGACATCACCGTTAACCTCATGCCCAAGGACGTGCCGTACAACGTCAGCCTGAAGGGCGTCACCAAGAGTTCGACCGACGATTCGTCGACGACTGAGTAATCATGGGGCGGTGCCCGCGTGAGTGCCGCCCACGCTATTGAGGAGGATTTGCAGATGACCAACGAAGAGCTGCAGAAGGAAATGATTGCGGCCATGAAGGCCAAGGACAAGGTTCGCCTGTCTATCATTCGCCAGGCTAAGGCCGAGGTGAAGAACATCGAGGTCAACGAGCGTCGTGATGTGACCGAGGAAGACGTCAACAGCATGATCAAGCGTCTGATTAAGCAGACGAGCGAGACGCTGGAGATGTCCATTAAGGCCGGTACCGACCAGGAGCGTACCGACAACCTGACCGAGCAGGTCAAGATTCTGGAGAGCCTGCTGCCCGCGCAGGTTTCGGGCGAGGAGCTCGAGGCCCTGATCGAGCAGGTCATCGCCGAGCTGGGCGCGACCTCTAAGAAGCAGATGGGCCAGGTCATGGGCGCTCTGGGCAAGGCCACCGGCGGCAACTTCGATAAGCCGGCCGCGGCAAAGATCGTCGGTGCAAAATTGGCGTAAGCGCCGGCCGACACATAGCCGATGCTGAGGGGCGTGACCATTGCGGTCGCGCCCCTTTTTTGCTGGGCTGAGCACTCATTGGGGACAGACTTAAATGGGTGGGCGGAAGGTTGCGGGTTCTTTACGGGGATGTAGTGTGGGCTGCGGAAACGTGGTTCTTTCCGTACAATAGTTCAACTCGTGTAAACGCAGGGAAGGGACATCCATGGCAGACATGATCGAGATCAAGCATCTCAACAAGTACTTTGGCGACCTGCATGTGCTCAAAGATATCAACCTCACCGTCAAGCGCGGCGAGAAGCTCGTAATGATCGGGCCTTCTGGTTCGGGTAAGTCGACGCTCATCCGCTGTGTCGATTATCTGGAGGAGCCCACGTCGGGCGAGGTCATCATCGACGGTACGCCGCTCACCAAAAAGAACCACCTGGAGATGGCTCGCAAGTATAGCTCCATGGTGTTTCAGCAGTTCAACCTGTATCCCAACATGACGGTGCTGGGCAACCTGACGCTTGCGCCCATCAAACTACAAAAGAAGAGCAAGGAGGAGGCGACCGAGATCGCCATCGCCGCGCTCAAGCGTGTCGGCATGGCACATAAGGCCGGTGAGTATCCGCAGAATCTCTCGGGTGGTCAGCAGCAGCGCATCGCCATCGCCCGTGCCCTGTGCACCAAGCAGCCAATCATCCTGTTTGACGAGCCGACCTCGGCGCTCGACCCCGAGATGGTGCAGGAAGTTCTGGACGTTATGATTGAGCTCGCGCAGGAGGACATCACCATGATCTGCGTGACGCACGAGATGGGCTTTGCGCGCCAGGTGGCCGACCGCGTCATCTTTATGGAGGACGGCCGCATCCTGGAGGAGGGCACGCCCGAGCACTTCTTCGATAACCCCGAGAACCCGCGCTGCCGCGAGTTCCTGTCCAAGATTCTGCACTAGGCGCGGTGATGGACATGACGGATATGACGAGGGCGGCCGTGTCGCGCCGTCACTTTTTGCAGCTGGCGGGCGCTGGCATGCTCGCGTTGACGGGGACCGCGCTTACCGGTTGCGGCAACTCCACCAGCGGCGAGGGCTCCGACAAGGGGTCCAAGCTTGCGGCCATCAAGTCGCGTGGCTATCTGAATGCCGGCGTTAAGAAGGACGTTCCCGGCTATGGCTATTACGACACCGCCAAGGGCCGCTTTGAGGGCATGGAAGTCGATTTGTGCTACCAGATCGCCGCTGCCGTCTTTGGCGTGAGCTACAAGGAGGCCCGTGCCCAGGAGCTTGTCGAGTTTACCGACGTAACGCCCAAGACGCGCGGCCCGCTGATCGATAACGGCCAGCTCGACGTGGTCGCGGCGACCTACACCATCACCGACGAGCGCAAGAAGAGCTGGGATTTCTCGACGCCGTACCGCACCGACTACGTGGGACTCATGGTCAAGAAGCGTTCGGGCTTTACCTCGATTGAGGACTTGGACGGCAAGGTCATTGGCGTGAGCCAAGGTGCCACCACGCAGGGCCTGATCGAGCAGATGATCAAGGACAACGGCTTTAGCTGCAAGCCCGAGTTTAGGGCCTTTAGCGGCTACCCCATCATCAAGAGTTCGCTCGACGCCGGCAATATCGACGTCTTTGCCATGGACCGCTCCACGCTGGCCGGTTACATGAACGAGACCGTTGAGCTGCTACAGCCCGAGGTCAAGTTTGGCGAGCAGGGCTACGGCGTGGCGACCAAGAAGGGCTGCGACCTTTCGGCCGTGGTCGATCAGGTGATTTGCGATCGCCTGGCCGACGGCTGGCTCGACCAAGAGGTCAAGACCTGGGGTCTTGTATAGGCGCATCGTCCAAGGAAGGAATCAAATGCTCGAAGGATTATTTGACGCCGACCGTTGGTCGACGACATTTCAAAACATGGGGCCCTTCTGGGAGGGCTTTGGCGTGACGCTGCAGGTGGTCGTTGCCGGTCTGCTGCTGTCGCTGGTGCTGGGCACGCTGCTGGGCGTGTTCTCTACCACTCGTTCGCGCGTGCTGCGCGCCATAAGCCGCGTATACGTGGAGTTTTACCAGAACACCCCGTTGCCCGTACAGGTGCTCTTTATGTACATGGCCGGTCCGCAGTTTTTACAGGCCATAACCGGTGCCGACCAGCCGGTGCGCATCGCGCCGTTCGTGCTGGGCTTCTTGGGCGTGGGTCTGTATCACGCGGCCTACATTTCGGAGGTCATCCGCACCGGTATCGAGGCGGTTCCGCGCGGTCAGATGGAGGCGGCCCAGAGCCAGGGCTTCACCCTTGCGCAGGCGTACTGGTACATCGTGCTGCCCCAGACGTTCAAGATCATTCTGCCCCCGCTGTGTAACCAGGCGCTCAACCTGGTCAAGAACACGTCGGTGCTGGCGCTTGTGGCCGGCGGCGACCTTATGTACCGTTCCGACAACTTTGTGAGTCTGTACGGTTACCTGCAGGGATACATCGTCTGCTGCCTTATGTACTTCATCATCTGCTTTCCGCTCGCCATGCTGGTGCAGTGGCTCGAGCGCCGCTCCAAGGAGCGTCCGCGCGGCGTGAGCCTCGCCGAGCTGGGGCTCGACAACGTAGAGGAGGCCTAGCGCATGGAAATCTTCAACGCGACCAACCTGCTCTACATTTGGGGCGGCTTTATTAAGACAATCGAGATCTCGGCGCTGTCGATCTTTTTCTCGCTCATCTTTGGCACGGTGCTGGCGCTCGTTAAGAGCTATGCGCCCCGCCCGTTCCGTATTTTGGTGAGCGCCTATATCGAGCTGTTCCGTTGCACGCCGAACCTGCTGTGGATCCTGTTTATCTACTTTACGGTGCAGGGTTTGGACATTGTGATTTCGACCATCGCCTTTACGCTGTTTACCAGCGCTGTTATGGCCGAGATTGTGCGCGGCGGCCTTAACTCGATTCCGCGCGGCCAGTTTGAGGCAGCACAGAGCCAGGGCTTCGGCTTCTTTGCCACCATGCGCTACATCATTCTGCCGCAGACGTTTAAGACGATCATTCCGGCGCTGTTTAGCCAGTGCACGACTGTCATCAAGGACAGCTCGTATCTTTCGGGCATTAACGTGGCCGAGCTCATGTACACGGCAAACGTCGTGATGGCCCACGCGATCGACCTGTCGCAGGTGCTTATGCTCTACGGCCTGGTGTTTGCGATGTACTTTGTGCTCAACTTTGGTATCTCGCTGCTGGTTCGAGCTTACCAACGCCGCATCGTAGCCGCATAGCCTGGCTTTCCCAAGCACGGCACCTTGCCCCTCAATCGTCGCTTGCGTACATTTAGTACGCGGCGCTCCTCTTTCGGGGCAATCTGCCGCACTTGGGAAACCAGGTCGAAGGCAGGGGCAAAATGAATGTGACAAAGGGACTGTCTCTTTGTCACACAGAGAAAGGAATCGCGATGAGCGATCTGGAGAACAAGAAGAGTCCTGTGGTCATTACCATCGCGCGCGACTTTGGTGCCGAGGGCCACGAGATTGGCCGTATCCTCGCCAATGAGCTGGGGATTCCGCTGTACGATAACGAGCTGCTGGTGCGCGCATCGCTGCGCACGGGCGAGTCGCTCGATAAGATGGCCGCCTACGACGAACGTCTGGCCGTGGAGAACATGGCGTTTCTGCCTGACCGCTATGACGCGCGTTCGTACTCGGACAAGTTGTTCCAAAAGATGAGCCAGGTGATTTTGGATCTGGGCGAGACCGAGAGCTGCATTATCGAAGGCCGCCTGTCCGATTACCTGTTGCGTAACAACCCCAATCACATTGCCGTATTGGTGACCGCTCCCTTTGAGGACCGCGTCGAGATTGTGCGCAAGAAGCGTGGCCTTAACAAAAAGAAGGGCGCCAAGCTGGTCAAGCAGCAGCAGAAGGCGCGCGAGGCGTTCTATAAGCGCTACAGCGCCGGAAAGTGGAAGATGACGAGCGGTAAAGACATCGTCGTCAACCGTGCTAAGCTGGGCCGCGAGGGCTGTAAAGACGTCATCGCCGCCGCCTACCGCTACAAAGTGGCCCAGCTCGAAGGCTAACCGATCAAAAACCACCACAAAGGGGACAGTGCATCTTTGTGGTGGTTTTTGTTTTAGGTAGAGAAAGTCAACTGGTTCTGCCGGGGCCGATCGCTCAAAGAACTCAAGGATGCTCAAAAAGCTCAAAGATACTCAAATAAATTATAGATAGTAGGGGCATAATTAAGTTATATGAGTTAAAGGGAGGCTTTATGGCGGCACCGACGGCGTACAGGCAGGCAAATCCATTCACGCCGATGTTCGGACGTGTACCGGCGTATATGGCCGGCCGTGAGCAAATCATCGATGATATGGTGCTGGCGTTTGAAAATGACGACTCCGATCCCAATCTTTGCTCGGTTTTCTATGGTGCGCGTGGTACAGGTAAAACGGCGCTTTTGGCATATCTGTCGTACCGCGCCCAGCAAGAGGGCTGGATTACGGCGAATGTGACGGCCTCGGAGGGGATGCTCGAAGACATTTTGCAGCGCCTCAACGAATCAGCCGCCCATCTGATCGAAAAGCCCGCTTCTAGGCGTGTGAACAGTGTCGGCATTGCCCCCGTAGGAAGCATGAGCTGGGAAAACATCGATGTTGAATTTGAGGGCGCTAACTGGCGTACTAAGATGAACGCTTTGTTTGCTCAGCTTGAAGCGACTGACACCGGGGTGCTTATCGCCGTTGACGAAGTGGATGCATCGTTTGCGCAAATGACGGAGCTTGTTACTACCTACCAGCACTTTGTAAGCGAGAATAAAAAGGTAGCTTTGCTTATGGCGGGGCTGCCGTTTCGCGTGCTGGCGCTGCTGACGGGGAAATCGACATCGTTTCTTCGTCGCGCGGCTCAACATTCGCTGGGATCAATTTCACCGACTGAGGTAAAAGAAGCGTTTCGACTAACGATTGAGGACGGCGGCAAGACGATTTCTGATGAGGCGATTGACCTCGCTGCCAAGGCGATCGATGGCTTTCCATTTATGTTCCAGTTGGTGGGGTATCGGGCATGGAATGCTTCGCGCCAAGCCTCCGAGGTTTCTATTGAGGATGTCGAACGAGGCGCGAAACTTGCGCAAGAGGAGCTGGAATCGCGAGTTTTCGCTTCAACAGCGGCGGAACTTTCACGAGGGGACCTTGAATTTCTTCGTGCAATGAATCCGGTTGGGACGACGACCAGGCAAGAGCTGGCAGCGAGGCTTAAGAAGAGTTCCGGTTCGATTTCAACGTATAAAAAGCGTCTGGTAGAGGCTGGGGTAATTGAAGAGCCTCTACAAGGACGTTTTGAGTTTGCATTGCCAGGCTTTGGCCGATATGTCGCATCGCTTTACTAGAGGGTCGTTGCTGCGAAGGATCGCTTCGTGTCCCTTTACTGTCTCGATCTGTAACAATAAGCCTGCTTTTAGGGGCCTATCTGTTACAGACTGAGACAAACTGGCAGAGTGGCCTTCTGCTCCGTTCAAACCACCGCAAAGGGGGCCTTTGTGGTGGTTTTTGTTTTAGGCAGAGGGGAAGGCTTTGGCGAGACCGGCGCGCGTCTGCGTGTCGGTCTTTTGGTAGATAGAGCTCAGGTGGCGCTGTACCATGCGCATCGAGATGCCGAGTTCCTCGGCGACCTGCTTGAGCGGGCGTTCATCCTGGGTCACGGCTATGAGCACGTCGACTTCGCGCGGGGTGAGAGCGTGGTCGGCGATGAAGGCCTGACGTTGCTCTTCGATGGTGGGGGCGGCGAGTGCTTCCTTTGCCAGTTGCTCGCGCTCGCGCTCCTGCTCGGTTTGGGGCAGGCGAAACAGGCCGGCTGCCACGAATGCCGCGCAGGCGGCGACGAGCAAAACGAGCGCGCCGATCATAATGAGGGCAACGTTGTCCGAGGTTACGAGAGCAAGCGAGATGCCCGATGTAGTGAATGCGCATACATTGTTGGCGGCGCGTCCCATGCCGGCCCAGAGGGCGGGCGCATGCATGCGCGGTGCCAGCTGTGTAAAGGTGGCGGTAAAGAACGTGACAAAAAAGCCCGAACTCAGATAAAAGACGACAAGGCCCAGGTTGGGATCGGCGCCGGCCTCCACGGCCAGGATGGAAATGGTCGAGAGCACGGCGATGCCGAGCATGACAAGTCCCATGTAGCGGCGCTCGGCAAGGTCAAAGATAAGACCGGCGGCAAGGCCGCTTGCCGCCAAAAAGAGGCGCGGCCAGGTTTGCACGGCAATGGTGCCGTGGGCGTTGGAGAGTGTGACCACGTTGTCGAGGGTCGAGAACAAGCAGGCGAGAATCATGACGAGCGCGATGCTCCAGCATGCCTGTTTGGCGAGGGCATGAGAGGGCTCAATAAAGGGATTGATGGCGGAGTTGGAGCTCTCGGCGGCCTTTTGGGGAACGACGCTGAGGGCGGAGATGGCGATAGTCGCTGCGCCAAGGACGATGAGCTCTGCGATACCGCCGCAATTGAGCAGGTTGATGGCGAACTGTATCAGGATGCCCGCGGCATAGGCCGCTCCTGCGCCAGTGGCGAGCTTGGGATCATCCTGGAATGCCAACGAAAAGGCGTGGTGCGCTGCGGCACCCAACAGGCCGAGTCCAAAGAACCCCACGCAGCCCAGAATTTCGAGCACAAGCGGGGCCGTAGGGAACTGAATTTGGGTCAGGCCCACGATGACGATAGGGACGGCGGCGGCGTTGACGGCTGCCAGCGAGTGGCCTTTGCGCTGTGCGAGCCCGAGCAGCGGCGCATATCCGATAAAGCCGATCACGCTGGCGCCGAGGATGAAGCCCTGCGCAATCACAACACGCTCGGCACCGGTGAGCAGCCCGACATTAATGTCGAATCGAAACTCGGCGGCAAGAAAGACAAAGGTAAAGAGCGCAAGTGCCAAAAGCGCGTTGATTTTAGGCTTACTCAGATTCAAGGACAGTCCTTTGGGTGGACGGAATAGTCGTGTTCTCGATTGTAGCGTCCCTGGGACGCGTGTGACGACAACGAAATCATATTGAATTAAACCGCAGGTAGAGACCTAGGTTCGCATCTGCGAACCTAGGCATACGGAGTCATTTGGCACATCTTGGTGGTACAGGACCACCACGAAGGGGACAGGCACCTTTGTGATGGTATGGTCCATCGACCGAGGGAGGCACCTATGAACGGAAGTCATTTTGCCAAGCAAACGCAGCGCGAGCGCACTTGCTCGCTGGTTCACGGTTCGTGGAAACGGGCGGGTGCCAGGCTGGCGTGCGTCGGAGCGTGTGCGCTCATGGTCGGTCAGCTGCTGCTGCCAAGCGTTGCCTTGGCAGCAGATTGGATCAACGTGGGTGGCACGCAGTACAACGGGGGTGTTGCCGTCGGCGACGAGGCGGGCACGTGGTCCTGGAACGGCGCCGACGACATGCAGCTCAATGGCTATAACGGCGGCGGCATCAGCGCCGAGGGCAACCTCAACATCGGTGTGACCAACACCAACACCGTTACGGCCGATGCCGGTCAGAGCGCCATCGAGGTCTCAGGCGGCAACCTTTCCATCACGGGCGACGGCACACTCAATGCGACGGGCCAGACCGATGTCATCACGGCCGCGGGTAACGGTATTACCGGTGGCGACGTCACCGTCGACGGGGCCACGGTCAACGTGACGGCGACGGGTACGGATGCAAATGGCGAGGAGTGCGAGAGCGCCGAGGCCATAACTGCGTTTGGCGGAGACGTGACCATTAAAAACGGTGCGACTGTCGATGTGAAGGCAGGGCGCGCGGCGGGGTCCGGTGACGGGTATTACGGTTACGTGACGGGCATCTATGCCACTAACGGTGCACCTGGGGAAGACGGCGAGTTTGCATGGGAACATGACGGGCAGAGCAACAAAGGCGGCCGCGTATCGATCGGCTCCGGCTCAACGGTGACGGTCAAGGCCGAATCCACTCTGGAGTCTCAGGGAATTGTGTCCCGTGTCAACAACGGCGCAGCGCGTGTCGAAATTGCAGGCGATTCGCTCGTGACCGCAATTGCCGATGCTTCGAATGGTATGTGGGGTGCCGTGGGTATCGAGGCGGCCGGAATGGGCAACGATGCCACTGCCGATATCATCATCGATGGAAAGAACACGTTTGTGACTGCGATTGCCAGCGCCTCGAAAGATCGGTATTCCAAGGACACGTATGGTCTGCATACCAGCTCGGGGAGTGCGGTCGAGGGCGGAAGCATCCAAATTAAAAACGGCTCCGTTGTTGCCGAGGGCAACGATGGGGCAATCGTCGCTGACAACTACACGACCGCCAACGGTCCTGCCGGCATGATTGTTATCGGCGAGGGCGGGAAGGTCGTGCTTCCTGTCAATGGCGTGGTGCGCGACTACCAAAAACTGGGTGCCCGCCCCATGGCGCTGGGCAACCGATTTGAATATGCTGATTTTTGGGGACAGACGATTGGCGAGCCCGGCGAAGGCGTCCTGAGGGCCGATCGCGATGCGGACAAGATCGCCAAGGTCGCGCATATCGCATTCGACGGAGGTGCTATGCCTACTCCCGATCCGGCACCGACTCCTAAGCCGCAGCCGGGTGGCGAAGGCTCGACGGGCACGACGGGGGCGCCGAGCCGAGCTTCGGCACAGACCGGTTCGGCCGTGAATGTAAAGCTCGCTGCCGCCAAGGCATCCGTCACGGCTTCGAAGACGACGACTTCCGCTCTTGCGGCCACGGGCGATAGCGCCGCGTTGACCGTTGCCGCCATGGGCATTGCCGGCGCGACAGTTGCAGCCGCCGGCATCGCCGCCGCGCGTCGTCGCGAGGAATAGCAATTTTGCCTAGGGCATGCAGGGCATAAAACCTCGGTGCGCTTGATTGAGCCGCCGCGCAGGGATTTGCGTCCCCGCGTGGCGGCTTTTGCGTTTGCGCAGGTAGGGACGCGGGTTCGCATGTACGAACCTAGGCGTGGCGCCCGGTTTGCCGCACTGTGATGTCATGGAAACAAACCTCGATTAAGGAGGACGACATGCAAGGACAACATTTTGCCAAGCAGACGCAGCGCGAGCGCGCTCGCTCGCTCGTTCACGGTACTTGGCGTTGCGCGGGTGTGAGGGTCGCCAGCGTCGGTGCGTGCGCGCTCATGGTCGGCCAGCTGTTACTGCCGAGTGTGGCGCTTGCGACCGAATGTGCGGATTCTGCTGCTACGACGGGTGAGGTCGCTGCGGCTCCTGCGGCGCCGGCGGCTACGGTGGATGCGAATGCGGCGACAACACCGACAACCGAGGCTGCTCCGGCAACTCAGAACGAGGCCGATACTCAGCAGGTATCTTTGGCTGACACCGTCGAAGGGGCTGGCGATGCAATGCCTGCCGAGCAAAACGCTTCCAGCAACAACGCCGCCATGCCGGCAGACAACGCCATTATTCCCTGCGGTGTGACCGACGTGACGGGTGGGGGTGGCGTGACAATCGACACGAACGTCGAATCCTACTACAGGGAATGCGAGCTTCCACCCGAGATTTCTCTTACCGGAGGCGGTAGTTTCTCATGGGATTTTGGACCGGTCCCAGATGAGGTGGCGGATAAGCTATCAAACGCATCCGAAACTAAGTATTACAAGGCAGATGCCGCTACTGGCGCGCTTGTTGAAGTCGCCGATCAGTCTCAATCGAACGTGACGATTTCCATTGCGCCATATGAAGGGCAGATGCGCGCGACGCTGACCCTGACGGGTGGCGACTATGTAGACGGAAACTATGCACTCATCCGCAACGAGGATGTGCCGTTTACTTCAACGTTGACGTTCGACGGCACCGACTATAATGATGGCGTCCTCATCGGCGATCCTGATAGCTCCTCCGATAAACCAGCTCAAATCGTTGTCCATGAAACAAGGACCGATTACTACCTGCGCTACAACTTCAACACCGTGGTAAAGCTAGCTGCTCATGGACAGGCAATCAATAGCGTTGATTTGGGTTCAGGATATATCGGCTATCGCGCTGGGGATACTCCCGCTCCAACCACTCATGTACCATACGCAGATTACGACAAGTATGAAATTGCTTACGAGTGCTGGGAGGAGATGGACAACAGCGACCCCACGGATCTTCATCCCGTCGCCTCCTGGTATTCCGACGAGGGCATGTACACACCGGGCATGAAGCGAATCGACAAGTTCAAAGAAGGCAAGCACTACATGCATTCTGTCATGCTACGCCAAAAGAACGGGTATGAGCTTGCCAACGGCTGCACTGTGGCAATCAATGGCGAGCCACTTAACACCATGAGTGTTCAGAAAGTCGAAGGTGGTCTGTTCCTTGCGCCGACCACATCGTTTACCTGCGAAAAGGCTCTTGTGTGGCAAGCAATCGACACGGTCGAGATTAATGGCGCTACCGTCACGTTCAAAGACGGCGATAAGCCGGTGTTCACGGGCGCTACGTCCGACGACACTCGTTATTGGTATCAGTGCGAGTTCTGGAATTCTGAGGATGGCGCTGGAGTGAACTCGGCATGGTTCTGGGATCAAAATATCGAGAACCACATTGATACGTTTGAGGCTGGGAAGACCTACAGCTACGGTTTTTATCTCAAGTCGCATGAGGGTTTCTACTTTACTCGTGACACTAGGGTCACAATTAACGGCAAGACTTATGGCTACTGGTGGAACGAATCCGATGCGGAGAATCTCGATAGAGACGGTAAGACGACCACCATGTGGGTCTATACCAATCTTACGATGACGCCTGAAGCAATGCCGACGCCGACGCCGGACCCCAAGCCGACGCCCGAGCCCGAGACCAAGCCGGGCCAGGCACCAACGACCGCCACGACTACTACGACCGTCTCGACCACCAAGACTCCGGCCGTCAAGCCCACTGCCAAGACCACCGATGCCACCCTCGCCGCAACGGGTGACAGCACCGGACTTGTCGCCGCGGCCATGAGCCTCGCCGGAGCCATCACAGCAGCCATCGGCATCGCCTCAAAGCGCCGCGAGAACTAGGTTTCGGCGGAGGCCCTCGTTTCCACCTCAGCAAGATCTCAATCTGTAACACCTAGCCAGCAGAAACGGCTCTATCTGTTACAGATTTAGATGAACCGGCGGGTGGCCAACATAACGTCTCGATCTGTAACACCAGGCGGGGAATTTGACCTCTAACTGTTACAGATCGAGACAAACTGGCCGGCCAAGTCCAGAACCGCCACAAAGGTGCCTGTCCCCTTTGCGGTGGTTTACGCAGGTAGAACGGTAGGTTCGTATATATGAACCTACCGTTCGCTTTGTTTTTGGACGACGATTACGCTGGATGACTTTAGGTTTGCAGGAAAGGAACGACCATGAGGTGGACTACTGTTCGAGCGCTTTGCCGCCGCCTGACCGTTGCCGCGGTGACCCTCACCATGGTGACGGGCTCGTTGCCCGCGGGCGCGTTTGCCGAGACCCTCACCACCGACGGCACTTTTGTGCAGACGGATAACGGCCAAGCAGCCGACGCCGCTCCCGCCGATTCGGCTGACGCCCAAACGTCAGACTCTGCTTCCGCCGACCCCGCGCCCGATGCCGGCGCTGCCGACCCCACGGTACTCGATAACGGTGACACCCCTACGCCCCCGGCCTCCGAGATTGCATCGGCGGCGGGCCTGACGGGCGCCGGGCAGACCGAGAGCACACCTGCGGGTACGCTTGCCACCGATCTTGTCGAGGGCAAGGAGCTCGCCGAACAGCAGAAGCAGGAGGAGACCGCCGAAGCCGAAGCAACCTGGAATGAGGATCTTGGGCTCTGGATGACCTCGAAGGGCGCCACGGGCGTAAAGGACGAATACGACGATGGCTACGTGGTCGGCGAGCAGACCCCCGCGCAGTACTACTTCTCGATTGATAGCCTCACCAACGAAATTTCTATCGAGTATGGCGACGCGGGCATTACCACGTTGGAGGTGCCCTCGACCATCGACGACAAAAATGTCGTAAGCCTTACGGGTATGGGAAGCGCTGCGCTCACATCGATCACCTTCGCCCCTAATTCGCATGTCCGCTCGGTTGGAGGCTTGGGCGGCAGCAGCATCAAAGAGATCGCACTGCCCGATTCGGTCGAGGAGCTCAAGAGCTATGCATTCTACAAAAGCAAGACGCTCCAAACGGTAACCTGGCCCAACAACGCGGCCTTTACCACGATTCCCGAGCAGGCCTTTAAGGAATGTGAACAACTTGACGACAAGGTGGTGGCAACGCTGCCGCCTTCGGTCAAAACTATCGACTATCTTGCATTCGCCTATTGCGGCGTGCCACAGTTCTATGTCTCGGACACAACAGTGCTCACCTTTACGCAGATCAATGTGCCGGGCACGGTGGAGCGGATTGAGCGCAATGCCTTTGACGGGTGCTCGCATGTGTCGTCGGTGACGATCGGCGACGGCGTTAAATATATCGGAGCGCACGCGTTCGCCTCTCTTGATCCTGCGATTGCCGGCAAAGAGATTGTGCTACCCAAAAGCGTGGAAATGATAGAGTGGGGAGCTTTTGAGAACACGAGATACGGAAACGAGACGAACCATAATGCCGTTGCCCTGCGCGTGATGAACCCCGATCTTCAGTTTGGTGAGGCGGGCTATTCGGGCGACTATAATGAGCGCGTGACAATCGATGGCGTAACGTATGCGATTCCCTTTAGTGAAGGTCAGACCATCTATGCCTATGCGACCGATTCGGCTGGCAACCCCTCGATGGTCAAAAAGCTTGCCGATGCCGTCGCCGATCGCATGGACTCGGCCGACCCAACGCGTCCCGCCTATACCTTTGTGTGGATGGGCGAGGCCGCCCAGATCGCGGGCAAACTTCCCCAGAGCGCGACGGCTACACTCGTGCAGGCGGGGCAGTCCACGCCGCTGGTGGTTGGCGATGACGGCAGCTTTACAGCGGACGCTCTCTCCAAGACAGCAGCCACCCTGCGCATTTCGCTCAGCGGTTACTATGACATGGTGCTGGCGCGCCCGGGCGACCAGATGACGGGCACATGGAATATCGGAGAGATTAAGGCGGAGGACTTTACCAAGATTCCGGCCTCGCGCGCGATTGAGCTCAACGTGGGCTATCTTGAACCGATTGTGGGCCAGGATAAGACCGAACGCATTGAGCTCGATAGTCTCGATAACATCGATCTGACGGTGAAGAGCGGCGGCAAGACGCTTAAGCCTGCCAAGGGTGACAAGGAAAACGACTTCCGTATCCAGGGCACAGCGCTCGTGGTGTCGCAGGCCATTGCCGACGCGGACCAGGATCTGGAGATAACGCTCGAGCCCAAGGACAGCCTCAGGCTGGGTGGGGCGACGGCGACGGTGAAGCCTTCGGCCGGCAAGGTCGATATCGACTTGAAGCCCTGGGGCACGGCGACGGTTACGACCAAGGGCGACTACCAGGGCGCCAACCGCGTGCTGGTGTTCCGTACGTCCGACGGCAAGCTAGTTGCCGACGGTGTCACCTATCTGATGGGTTACGAAGACGATGGCACCACGCCTATCATGAAGGCCGAGACGCCGCGCCTTAAGGCCGGTTCGTACACCATCGTCGCCTTTAACAAGACGAGCTACGACATCCAAGTGACGAGCTATTCCACGTTTAGCCGCCTGGGACTGACCGTGGGTAAGCATATCGCGCAAAAACAGGTGAAGATCGAGGACGGCAAGCAGCTCGACGTGACGCTCGGCTTGCCGACGTTTGACGTGGAGACCTATCGTGCCGAGCACGGCCTGGCGGCGGGCTCGGTTATCGCTGATTCGTCCGCGGTCGTTGGCGTGGAGACCGAGCTGCGTATTCATTGCGAGCTCAAGGACAGCCAGGCTGCCAAGATTGAGATTCCGCTGGCCAAGGACGCGGTCGAGGACGTGTCCGCAGGCGCTCGCGAAGCCGGCGCCAGCTCCGATGCCATGTGGGCTGACACAACTTGGGAGGGCGATAACCTCGTTCTCGATATGAAGAAGAGCATGGGCGCCGATGTGTTTGTGCGCTTTAAGCCCAAGGCCGCGGGCATCTATGCCGTCTCGCCGCTTATTACGCTGGGCGAGGTGACATTGCCGCTGGGAAGCACCACACTCGAGGTTAGCGGATCGCGCATCGAGGTCGACAGCACCGATGTTCACAGCCTGCTGGGCAATGTGGCCTACGTTTATGCAGCGCCGGGCAAGAGCGTGCAGCTCACCGTGGGGACGGGCTCGTCGGCTGCAAAGTACACCGGCAAGACCAATAAACTCGGCCGTGCCAAGATTGAATACGACCTGCCGCAGGATACGCTTGCCGCCGAGCGCGTGACGCTCGAGGCACGCGTGGGCTCGACCGATGTTGCCGCCGCTGCTGCCGAGGTGACGGCTCGCAATTATGTGCGCTATGTTCCGGGCGCTTCGGTCTGGAACTTTGATGTGACGTATCGTGGCGGTACGCAAAACCTGGTCAAGGATGGCAAGGACACCGGCAAGAGCCTGTGGACCTTCCATCATCTGCCACAAAAGAAGAACGCCTACTGGACCTTTGATATTACGCTCGAGGTGGGAAACGAAGAGGCCGCCGACACGCTCGACCTGTACGTGGACTGCGTGGATGGCAAGACGGTGACGATTCCTCTGACTCAAAAGTCGCGCGAGGGCACCCGTGTGCGCTATGTGGCGGAGTATGTGGACGAGGGTTACCTTAAGCTGCTCGACGAGTTTAACAAGGCGAATGACTCGACCTATGTGAACTGCGGCAACTTTGAGCAAATCTTTATGCCGCAGACCTACCGCATCTCCAATGCTCAGCTTATGACCATGCTGAGTTTTGACGCCAACGCTTCGGCCAAAAAGCATTCCGCCGCGGCCGAGGAGCGCCAGCAAGAGTTCTCGAATGCCGTGCAGCAGTGGCACGAGTATATGATGGATAACTCGTTTAATGATGTCGACGAGGCCTTTAACGATGCGATTGACCAGATGGTCGCCGATGCATTTGCCGAGGAGGATAAGGACGGTAAAGAGGACGAAGCCCAAGGTGGAGCTGCCCGTAAGGCTCGTCGCGCCCCTGCCGCCAGCGACGGCGAGGGCGATGATGCTGGCAACGACGAGGCCGCGCAGTTTGCGGCTGAGCTCAAGGCCGCGGTCGGCGGGTCGGCGGCGCTGCTGACCCAGCAGGGCGACAGCTATGGCGTCAATGTGGACAAGATGATCTTTGAGGATGCTTATGGTACCAGCGAAGATTGGTATCAGGAACTCGCGGCGGCCCAGGGCGCGAACGCTGCGGATGCGGCCGCCATCAAGGAGCTCGTCGACCATGCATCGCGAGCGGAGTTTATTGCCCAGCAGGCCGAGGATCTGGTGGGCCAGTCGATGGGTATCGGCCAGCTCAACCAATACGGAAGCTGGAATGACGCAACCGCTGCGGCGCTCAACAAGTGTGCGGGCATTAAGGCCAGCGAGTACAACGGCCAGTCGACGAGCGGGTTTAACGATTTGGGCCAGGCGCTCGGCAGCTCGCTGAGCTACAAGGCGGCTGACGACGATACCGTCAAGGGCTTTAAGGTCGCCGCGCCCGATGGCGAGCAGACGGCCTATATCGAGTCGGAATTTATCGAGAACTCCAATAACAACAAGAACCAGGCGCTTCTGTTTAACTCGATTGCCATGCAGTGCGACATTCTGGACGACCTGTACGACAACTGGAATGTGGTCCATAGCCTCAACAACTCCAAGGTGCGCGGATGGCTCATGGCCTGGAAGCGCAACGGCGACGTGAGCGCCCATATGAAGCTCATCCGCACGATCCGTTCGCTCAAGAGCTATAAGATCGAGTGCGAGATGTTCGGACAGGTCTTTAAGACCGATGCGTGGAAGGCGGCCGGCCAAGCGTTTCCCGCGGCGACCCAGGGCATCGGCATCTTTACCGGCATTTACGGCGTGAACGATGCCAGCAAGAACTGGGAGAACGTGAACGTCCGTATGCAGAAGGTGAAGGGCGAGCGCGAGGGCTATGAGCTTCAGCATACGCGCTTGCTTGCCAAGCCCGAGAAGACCGAGGACGACTGGAAGTGCATTTACGCGCTGCGCGATGCCATGGAGAAGGCGCGCACGTTTGAGGATCTGCTGTATCGCCAGCTCTGCCACGACAGCACCGATGTGGCAGTGGGCTCCATTATGACAATCGCCGGCGTGCTGACGGCCGGTTCGGCGGGTACCGTGGTGGGCGCTGCCTATGACGCGGCTTCGACCAGCGTAGGTTCGGAGCGCGCGATTAAGCTGACCAATGCCGAATGCGCCTACGATGTTGCCTGCGAGCAGGTGGAGCGCGCGTGCCAGAATCGTATTACGGTCAACTGGGGCGAGCTGACCGATGCCGAGGTCTACAAGGCCAACAAGGACGGTTTGATCTCGGACGAGAAGATGCAGTCGATCTTCGAGGCGCGTTATCGCAATGTACCTGCCAAGGCAGCACCCGACCCTGCGGGCGTGGTGTACGAGGGCCTGCTGTCCAATACGGTTGAAGGCGCGACGGTTGAGCTGTGGAGCGCCGACGATGCGGCCGGTACCAATGCAGTGCGTTGGGATGCCGAGGAGTATGAGCAGGACAATCCGCTTGCGACGGGTGCGGACGGTGCGTACAACTGGAATACGCCGACTGGCTGGTATCAGGTGCGCGTGACCAAGGACGGGTATGAGGAGGCGCGTTCGGCTTGGCTGCGCGTGCCGCCGATTCAGACTGGGGTGAACATTGCCCTGGTATCGACGGCGGCGCCCGAGGTAGCGTCGGTTCACGCCTATACCGATTGCATCGAGATTGAGTTTGCGCAATATATGGATGCGAGCGACGATGCCGTGGCCGCGCTGGATGCGCAGGGGCTGGGCGACGTGACGTATAAGTGGCTCGACAAACAGGACGATCCCAATGGCAAGCCGCTGTCTCGCGTGCTGCGTATTCGCTATGCCGATGCGCGTGAGGCGGGCTCGGCGGTGGCGTTTGAGCTCAACGGTGCTCGCAACTACGCCGGCACGGCCATGGCACGCTGGGCGAGTGGCGAGCTTGTCGTGGGCGTTCGTGCCGACAAGCTCAAACTCAACGTGGAGCAGGCCGTGACCATGCTTGAGGGCAGTGACTTTGAGCTGGTGGCGCACGTGACCGATAAGGCGGGCAAGCCGTTTGCGGGTGCCAAGGTTAGTGTTGGGCTGGAGTCCTCGGCTATCTGCTCTGTCGATGCCACCCAGGCCGTGACGGGCGAGGACGGAGCGGCGACGTTTGTGCTGCATGGTGCTCTGCCCGGTTTGACGACGTCGACGGCGGCGGTGGACGGCACGGCGCTGTTCAAGCAGGTTGACGTTCGCGTGTCTGCCGAGGCAGTGCGACCGGCGCGACCGGTGGCGACGATTGGTGCGACGACGTTTGGTGCATGGTCGCCCAAGGAGAACTACATTACGGTGCCCAAGGGCACGAAGCTGGAGCTTTCGGCCGAGGATGGCGCGACGATTTGGTACACCACCAACGACACCTGCCCCTGCCGTGACGAAGGCCGCGTAAAGTACACCGAGCCCATTGCGCTCGATAGCAACATGTATGTGCGCATTGCGGCACAGCGCCCTGGCATGTCGTACAGCGAGTATTCCGAGCGTCTGAACATTACGATTACGGTGACCGATGAGGCGGCGCCTGGGCCGACGCCTGGCGGCGGCGAGCAGGGCGGCGGTACGGATGGCTCTGGTGGCGCCGGGGTACCTGCGGGCAGTTCGACTTCGACGACGACCACGGTGACGACGGACAAGTCCAAGGGTAAGGGCGAGAACGGCAAGAAATCCGGCGGCACGGAGCTTGCCAGCACGGGTGACTCCGCCGCGATGACGGTCGCTGCTCTGGGCATCGCCGGCGCAACCGTTGCCGCTGCCGGTGTCGCCGCAACCAAGCGTCGCAAGCGTTAGGGGTGGGTAGCGGCTCTCGTTCTCGGCCTCAGCAAAATCTCAATCTGTAACACCAAACTGCCCGAAACGGCTCCAGGTGTTACAGATTGAGACAAAACGACCGACCAGGCCCCCAACCACCACAAAGGTGCCTGTCCCCTTTGTGGTGGTGGGACGGCCGGCATAGAAAAAAGTCCCCGCCGGGCGTGTGCTCGACGGGGACTTTGCCGTTTGATGGCTAGCGCTGCAGGTGATTACTCACCCAGCAGGCTCTTGGTGATGGAAGCGGCGGCCTTCTTGCCGGCGCCCATCGCCAGAATGACCGTAGCGGCACCGGTGACGATGTCGCCGCCGGCCCAGATGCGGGGATCGGTGGTCTGGCCGGTCTCCTCGTCGGCAACGATGTAGCCCCACTTGTTGAGCTCCATCTTGCCGCCGATCTTCTTTGCGAAGGGGTTGGCGTTGGTACCGATAGCCGAGATCGCGACGTCGCAGGGGATCTCCTCGATGGCGCCCTCGATGGGCACCGGGCGACGACGGCCGGACTCGTCAGGCTCGCCGAGCTCCATCTTCTGGACCTTGACGGCGCACACGGAGCCGTCCTCGCCAGCGACAAACTCGAGCGGGGAGACGAGCGGCAGAACCTCGACGCCCTCGGCCTTAGCATGGTGCAGCTCGGCGCGACGGCAGGGCATCTCGTCCTCGGTACGACGGTAGGCGATGATGGCGTGCTCGGCGCCCAGGCGCTTGGCAGTACGGACGGCGTCCATAGCCACGTTGCCGCCACCAAAGACGACGACGTTCTTGCCGTGCTTGGTGGGGGTGTCGTACTCGGGGAACTTGTTGGCCTTCATCAGGTTCACGCGGGTGAGGTACTCGTTCGCGAAGAAGACGTTGGGCAGGTTCTCGCCGGGGACGTTGAGGAACTTGGGCAGGCCAGCGCCGGTCGCCACGTAGATGGCGTCGAAGCCCTGCTCGAACAGCTCCTCGGCCGTGGCCATGTTGCCCACGACAGAGTTGTACTCAAACTTGACGCCCATGTCCTCCAGGCCGTCAATCTCGCGCTTGACGACCGCCTTGGGCAGACGGAACTCGGGGATGCCGTAGACCAGCACGCCGCCGCCGGTAAAGAAGGCCTCAAAGACGGTGACGTCAAAACCGTTACGGGCGAGCTCGCCGGCGCAGGTGATGCCGGACGGGCCGGAGCCAACGACGGCGACCTTCTTGCCGTTCTTGGGAGCCATCTTGGGCGTGGAGGCGAGCTCGGGGCGGTCACCCAGGAAGCGCTCGAGCTGGCCGATGGCCACGGGCTCGGACTTCTTGCCACGGATGCACTTGCCCTCGCACTGATTCTCCTGCGGGCAGACGCGGCCGCAGATGGCGGGAAGCATGGAGTCCTCGCGGATGGTATCGAGAGCGCCGCCGAAGTCCTTCGCGCGGATCTGCTCGATAAAGCGGGGGATGTTGATGTTGACGGGGCAGCCCTCAACACAGAACGGCTTCTTGCAGTTGAGGCAGCGCTCAGCCTCGGCCAGCGCCATCTCCTCGGTGAAGCCCTTGTCGACGGGGCGGAAGTCGCAGGCGCGCTCGGCAGCCGGCTCCTCGTTATCGGGGGTGCGGGGCGACTTCATATCGGCAACGAAACGACCGTTAACTAGTGGCATGCGCAGCTCTTTTCCTCATAGGCCTTGAGGGACTCGCCCTCTTCGGAACGGTAAGCGGCCTGGCGGGCACGAAGGTCATCCCAGTCGACCAGGGTGGCATCGAAGTCGGGGCCGTCGACGCAAGCGAACTTGGTCACGCCGCCCACCTCGACGCGGCAGCAGCCGCACATACCGGTGCCGTCAACCATGATGGGGTTGAGCGACGCGGTGATGGGGGTGTCGTACTTCTGGGCGGTGAGGGTCGAGAACTTCATCATCGGAACGGGGCCGACGCAGAAGACCTGGCTCACGGCCTTGTCCTGCAGCAGGCGCTCCAGCGGAGCGGTGACAACGCCCTGCTCGCCGTAAGAACCGTCATCAGTGGTGATATGGATGTGGTCCTCGTCGAGGAGCTCGCGGAACTGGTCCTCCATGAGCAGGAGGTCCTTGGTGCGGGCGCCCATGATGGCGTGCACCTCGTGGCCGGTCTCGACCAGGTGCTTGGCGACCGGGAAGGCAATTGCCAGGCCGACGCCGCCGCCAATGACAGCGCAGGGGCCCTCGGCCATCTCGGTGGGAACGCCCAGCGGGCCCACGACGTCGCGCAGCGACTCGCCAGCCTCGTAGGTGGACAGCATCTCGGTGGTCTTGCCGATCACCATGAAGATGAACTCGACCCAGCCCTCGTCACCGTTCCAGCCGGCCAGGGTAAACGGGACACGCTCGCCCGTCTCGTTGGCGCGAACCATGAGGAACTGTCCAGCGTGCGCATGTTTGGCGATTGCAGGCGCCTCGATGCGGAACTTGAACACCTTCTCCGAGAACTGCGTCTTCTCCAGGATCTTATACATAGAACCCCTCTCTTGTTAGGGCGACCAAACCGTGCCTCCACGGAAATGGACGGTAGCCCGAATAAAACCGTACGCGCACAGGCGTTGTGCAGGCATACGGTGCAAATTATACCCTCATGGACATGTCACTTACGTGTGTCTTTGGCAGGTGGGAGCAGGGTTTATCCACTTCGGCCTACCAAACAGGGGCAGGTATATTTTGGTCAGTTTTATCGGGTAAAACGGCAAAGGGGGCCGGCCTCGGGTTGTGATGAGGCCGGCCCCCTTTGGGGCGTTGCGTGCATATGGCGGCGCAGGGTTTATTGCGATGCGCTCACTGTGACGTTTCCGCAGATAAAACCTGCCAAAATAAACCTGTCCCTAAATGGTGGGTTTTAGTGCTTGCCGTTGGCGGAGGCGGCGCCGTTGACGTGGTCGCGGGCATAGACCACGCCGTGCACGATCGCCAGGCCGGCGGCGTCGGCCGCGCGGGCGCAGGTGTCCTGGAAATCCTCGGCCTCGCGGGCGCGCAGCTGCTTAAGCACGTAGTCGGCGACGGCCATCTTGCCGGGAGGGTTGCCGATGCCGGTGCGGATGCGGCTGAAGTCGCGGCTGCCCATCTTGTCGATGATGGAACGCAGGCCGTTGTGGCCAGCATGGCCGCCGCCCACCTTGACGCGCACGTCGCCGGCGGGAATGTCGAGCTCGTCGTGGATTACGAGCAGCTCCTCGGCCTTGATCTTGTACTCGCGGCAGAGCTTGGAGATGGGGCCGCCCGAGGTATTCATGTACGACTGCGGCTTGACCAGCACAATCTGCCGCTTGCCTCCCTCTTCCTCGGGGTCGTTGATGTTGATGAGCGCGACCTCGGCGCCTGCCTGGTTTTTCCAGTACGTGACGCCGGCCTGACGGGCCAGCTCGTCGATTGCCTTAAAGCCGGCGTTGTGGCGGGTCTCGGCATACTCATCGCCCGGGTTGCCAAGTCCGGCAACCATGCGAATCTTAAGCGGCTGTGCAGCTGCCATATTTGTCCTTTCGTTACACAAGAAGCTTAATCAACGACAAAGGCTACCACGCCCGCCGAAGGCGAGGAAAGGTTGCAGCAAAGTCATTTCAGAAAACAGCTGCCCCGAGACAGCAGGAAGCCCCGGACACGCCGGGAGGGGTTATCAAAGCGAACATCCCGCAGCCGCAAAGCGGCGAGGACGTTCGCGTGATAACCCCGCAGGCGTGTCCGGGGCTTCCGGAGGGATGCGAGGGTCGAGCGACTACAGCGCGAAGTCGCCGCCGACGAGCGTGGAGACGGGCTCCTCGTGGTAAACGGCGGAGATGGCCTGAGCGAACTCCTCGGCGACCGAGATGGTCTTGATCTTGCCGCCGACCTCGACGGGAATGGCGTCGGTGACGACGCACTCGACGATCGGGGCGTCGTTCAGGCGCTCGATGGCCGGACCGGAGAAGATGCCGTGGGTGGCGCAGACGTAGATGTCGCCAGCGCCCATAGCCTTGAGCTCCTTGACGTTGGCGCACAGGGTGCCAGCGGTGTCGATCATGTCGTCGTTGATGACGCAGGTCTTGCCCTTGATGTCACCGATGATGCCCATGACCTCGGCGGCGTTGTGGCGCGGACGGCCCTTGTGGGCGATGGCCAGGTCGCAGCCGAGCATGTCGGACAGCTTCTTGGCGGCCTTGGCACGACCCACGTCGGGGGAGACGACAACCAGGTTGTCGGTGTCGAAGTGCATGTCGTTGTAGTACTGGCCAAACAGCGGCAGTGCGGACAGGTGGTTAACCGGGATATCAAAGAAGCCCTGGATCTGACCCTGGTGCAGGTCGAGGGTGATGATGCGGTCGACGCCGGCGCGCTCGAGCAGGTTAGCGACGAGGCGGGCGGTGATGGGCTCGCGCGGGCCGGCCTTGCGGTCCTGGCGGGCATAGCCGTAGTGGGTGATAACGGCGGTGATGGAGCGGGCGGATGCGCGCTTGGCAGCGTCGGTGGCGATGAGCAGCTCCATGAGCATGTCGTTGACGTTGCCGCCGGCCACGGACTGAATCAGGAAGACGTCGGCGCCGCGGACGGTCTCGTCGTAGCGGGCGTAAATCTCACCGTTGGCGAACTGCTTTAGCGTAAGGCCCGAAAGCTCGACCCCAAGGTACTCAGCGATCTTCTGAGCGAGGGGACGGTTGGAGGAACCGGAATACACGCGGATGGACTTGCGCATATTCTCCGACTTCTCGGGATCATTAATCGGCATTACCCTTCTCCTTTATACATCGAATGCCATATAGATGCCTTTTTGCATTGTAACCGTGCGGCGGGGTTAATCGGGTCTTGATAACGTCTTTACCGTCAACGGACACGAACCGACCACTCATCCGGTCGCGCAGGTCACGATAGAAAAAGGAGCCGTCCCCATGGAACAGCTCCTTTTGTGCTTGGCGAAACGTTATGCCTCGTCGTCCTCGTGCAGACGGCGGCGATAATCGGCGGCCCAGCCCTCAATATTTACCTGACGGGCGCGGCCCAGACCGAGTGCGTCGGCCGGGACCGGCTCGGTGATGACGGAGCCGGCGGCCACGAGCGCACCGTCGCCAATCTGGGCGGGCGCGACCATCATGGTGTCGGAACCGATGAAGGCATCCTTGCCGATGACGGTCTTGTGCTTGTGGACGCCGTCGTAGTTGCAGGTGATGGAGCCAGCGCCCACGTTGACGCCGGAGCCCATGGTGGTGTCGCCGATATAGGACAGGTGGGGCACCTTGGAACCCTCGCCGATCGTGGACTTCTTGATCTCCACGTGCGTGCCGGCCTTGGAGCCGTCGAGCATGTGGGTGCCCGGGCGCAGGTAGGCGCGCGGGCCGCAGTCGACGCCGTTCTCGATGACGGCCTCGATGGCGATGGTCTCATCGATGATGCAGCCGCTGCCGACGGTGGTGTCGGTGAGGCGACTGTTGGGGCCGAGCTGGCACTCTTCGCCCACGGTGACGTGACCGATCAGATGCGTCTGCGGCCACACGACGGTGTCGCGGCCGATGACGGCATCGGGGCCGATCCAGGCCTGCGTGGGGTCGATGAAGGTAACGCCCTCGGCCATCCAGTGCTCGTTGATGCGGTCGCGCGCGATGGCGGTGAGCTGCGCGAGCTGGATGCGGCTGTTGACACCCAGGCCGTCGCGGTAGTCGTCGCAGTGGAAGATGGAGACCGCCTGGCCGTGACCCTTGAGGATTTCGAGCATGTCGGGCAGGTAGTACTCGGACTGCGCGTTGTCGTTGCCGATCTCGTTAATGTGGGCGGCGAGCTGCGCGCCGTCAAAGGCGTAGCAGCCGGCGTTGCACTCCAGCAGCGTGGCGGCCTGCTCGGGCGTGCAGTCCTTCTGCTCGATGATGCGCTCGATCTGGCCGTCGGCGCCCAGCTTGATGCGGCCGTAGCCAAAAGGATCGGGCGGGGTCATGGTCATGACGGTGCAGGCGAGCTCGCCGGTGGCGACGGTTTGCGCGAACTTGGCGACGGTGTCGGCGGTGATGAGCGGCAAGTCACCGTTGAGCACGACGACGGGGCCTTGCGTGATGCCGCAAGCCTCGAGCGCGACCTTTACGGCGTGACCGGTGCCCAGGCGCTCGGTCTGCTCGACGCACTCGACCTTGGTGGCGCTGTTGGCGTAGGCGCCATCGATGAGGGCGCGCATCTCGTCGGCGTGGCTGCCGATGACGACCACGACGCGGCTGCAGCCGGCCTTGATGGTGGCGTCGACGATCCACTGGACCATGGGCTTGCCCAGGATCTTGTGCGAAACCTTGCAGTGGTTCGACTTCATGCGGGTGCCCTCGCCGGCGGCGAGGATAATTGCGGTTGCGTCCATGTGATCTCCTGTTACGTTATAGAGACGTGTGTTTGGAAACGATACACGGCGCAATATGATACCGCAGGCATATGATGAGCGCGTAGCGATTGGTTTGCGGCGGCCGATGTCGCTGCCGCCGGCGTGGTGTTTGCGCTGCTTGCGGGCGGTGCCGGCAGTGCTTCGGCGTCGGTGATTTGGCGGGAGGGCGGGGATGCCTGTGGACAACATGCGAGAGGAATCGGGCAACGAACCCGTCGCGGCATTTTCGATGTCGCATCCGGCGGTGCCGGCACTCTATATTATGTTGACGTTGGGGCTCACCATGTTCTCGATGCAGCCGGTGCTGATTGCGCTGTCGCTCGCAGGCGGGCTGGCGTATGGATTTGCGACGCGCGGGGCTGCCCGCACGATGGGCGCACTTCGCTGGCAGCTGCCGGTGATTTTGATCATTGCACTGGTCAACCCGCTGTTTAGCGCCTCGGGCTCGACCGAGCTTTTCCATATTGGCATGCGTGCGGTGTATCTAGAGAGCATGGTTTACGGCCTTTGCATGGGCGGGCTGTTTGTGGCGAGCGTGCTGTGGTTTGAGGCCGCGGCATCGATGCTCGGCTACGACAAGGTGCTCGCGCTTTTGGGTAACGCCGCGCCGGTGATTGCGCTCATGATCTCGATGTGCATGCGGCTTATCCCACAGTTTTTGCGCCGCGGCCGCACGGTACTGGCGGTGCAGGATGCGATTGATGTACCGGGGCGTGCGCCCACCGATCCCGTGCGATCGCGCCTGCGGGCGTCGAGCGTGCTGATGGGCTGGGGCATGGAGGATTCGCTTGAGCGTGCGGATGCCATGCGCTCGCGCGGGTGGGGTGCTGCGTCGCGCCGTACGACGTACGCGCGGTATCGACTGGGGCGCAGCGACGTTGCCGCGCTGGTCGGGCTCGCGCTGTTTGGTGCCGCCGCGGTGGCAGTGGCATGGACCGCGACAACGCAGTATTCGTTTTACCCGCAGCTTTTGGTGCCCGCGCCGTGGCTGGGCTATGTCGTGTACGCTGCCTGGATGGTGCTGCCCTGCGTGTTGCATACGATCGATGAGAAGAGGTTCGGCTGATGGCTCGGTTGGATAGTGGCCCGGTGTCGGGCGCGGCGTGCGGCCCGGATATGCCGGCGATTGAGGTGCGGAGCCTGAGCTTCGCCTACCCCGGGGCTGATGCTGCGGTGCTCGAGGGGCTCGACTGGTCTGTTCCTCAAGGTGCATTTGCGCTGCTTGTCGGCGGTACCGGATCGGGTAAGTCGACGCTGCTGTCGCTGCTCAAGCCCGAGATCGCTCCGGCGGGCGAGCGCACTGGCGATGCGCGCGTGCTGGGCGAGAACGTTGCCGACATGGACGTGCGCGCGTCTGCGGAGCGCGTGGGCTACGTGTTCCAGGATCCCGAGAACCAGATTGTGTGCGAGACCGTGTGGCATGAGATGGCGTTTGGCCTGGAGAATCTGGGTGTGTCGCGCGACGAGATGCGTCGCCGTGTTGCCGAGACCAGCTATTTCTTTGGTCTGGAGGATTGGCTTCATCGCGATACCGATACGCTTTCGGGTGGCCGCAAGCAGCTGCTGTCGCTTGCCGCCGTCCTGGCGCTGCGTCCACGTGTGCTGCTACTCGACGAACCCACGTCTCAGCTCGATCCCGTTGCCGAGAAGAATTTTCTGCACGCGCTGTTTCGCGTGAACCGTGAGCTGGGCTGCACGGTTGTTGTGGCTACGCATCAACCGCGGCCGATGCTCGAGTATGCGACGTGTGCGTACCGGATTGAGGGCGGTCGCGTGCGCGAGGTGGCGGATATGGCTTCTTTGGGGCGTCGAGAACCGCTGTTTTCCGATGACGTGTTGGGGTGGGGTGCCATCCGATGTGCAAAAAACGGAGTATTCAGCAGGTGTGAGGACAATTTGGGCTTTCTGGAGCCGCCCCGGGATGTATCGAGCGCGAAAAAAAGTTCGGGATTGGACAAATCGTCCAAATTTGTGGCGCAAACGTTGCTCGAGAACGGCTCGGAAGCCTTTCCGCGCACGGATGGAAGCAGAATACTCCAAAAAATGCACGGCGGGTCGGCTACCACCCTGTCGGAAGGCTGGTTTCGCTACGATCGCGCGGGCGGTTGGGTGCTGCGCGGGCTCGATGTGACGTTTTCGGCCGGCGCGGTGCATGCGGTCGTGGGCGGAAACGGCTGTGGCAAGTCGACGATGCTCTCGGTGCTGGCCAAGACGGCTAAGCTGCAGCGTGGCCGCATGGTGCGTGGGGCGGCTTCGGCGGCTCTGCTGCCACAGAATCCCAAGGCATTGCTGGTCGCCGAAACGGTGCGCGACGAGCTGATGGAATGGGCTTCGACCTGCGGATATGACGAGAACTTGGCGCGGGAGCGTGCGGCGCAACTGGGACTGGACGGCTTGGAGGCGCGTCACCCGTACGATCTTTCGGGCGGTCAGCGCCAGCTGCTTGCGTTGGCAAAGCTGCTGTTGATTGGTCCGGAGCTGCTGCTGCTTGATGAGCCCACCAAGGGCCTTGATCTGGCAAGTCGCTGCATTATCGCCCGAGCCCTGCGCGAGCATGCGCAGGCCGGCGGCACCGTCATCATGGCTACGCACGACTTGGACTTTGCCGAGCAGGTGTCCGATGACGTCGCCATGATGTTCGACGGCGAGATCGCCTGCATGGAGCCTCCTGCAGATTCCTTTGCCGACAACGTGTTCTACAGGGCGTGATGGGATGACGGATCATCGCGCCTCGCGCCTACTCACAAAAATGGAGATTCCGCTGCTCCTGGCGGTGCCGGCAGTGATGACTGCGGCGCTGCTGGCGGGCATTGAGCAGGCGGCGCTTGCCATGCTGGTTGTAGTGGCGCTCGTGCTCGCACTGTTCTTTGCGGGCTATGAGACATCACGTCCAGGCCTGCGCCAAATCATGCCCACGCTGGTGCTGGCGGCGCTGGCCGCGGCGGGGCGCATCCTGTTTGGTCCCATTCCCGACTTTAAACCCGTGAGCGCCATCGCCATTATCGCGGGTGCGACACTTGGCCGTCGCAATGGTTTTATGGTCGGCGCGTTGGCAGCGCTGACCAGTAATTTCTTTTTTGGACAGGGTATGTGGACGCCATGGCAGATGTATGCCTGGGGTCTGGTGGGCTATATCGGTGGCGCACTGGCGCATGCTGGCGCGTTTGACCGCGCCGATGGAACCGCGCGAATGCCGGCGCTGTTGGCGTATGGCTTTGCCTCGGGCTTGCTGTATGGCGTCGTGATCAACGCGTATGACATCATCGGTTTTGTGCAGCCGCTCACCTGGGCAGGCGCCGTAGCGCGTCTTGCTACGGCGGTGCCGTTCGACATCATGCATGGCTTCGCGACCTGCGTGTTTTTGGCCGCTCTGTACAAGCCCTGGTGTCGCCGCATCAACCGCGTCGTCGTGAAGTACGGGCTGTAATGGCGGTTGCGCCGGGGCGGGAATCAATACTGTCGAAGTGACATTTTAAAACTATGCCGGTTTACGGGGCTGGATTGACGCAGACCGACCATACCGGCATTTTTCGAAATAGAGCAAGCCGTTTACCTGCGGCTTTATTTTGCTCGAATTGCGTGTGGTTGGAGGCTCGCGATTTGGCCCCGTAAACCGGCATAGTTTTGGAATGGCCGGCTGATATGACGGGCGTCGTGGCCCTCGGAGAGCCAAAATGATCCGTTTTTCTTCGTCCCCAGACGTCCCCAGGGAATCAGTTGACGGCGCTTGCCACGAAACTGGTCCATCTACTACGTTTAGCTTGATACCCCCGACCATGACCGCGTTTTATGAAAAACCGCAGGCTTTCTACCTGCGGTTTTCTTTTTGCGTTGTTCGCTGTGGTTGAGGGTAGTGGCTTAAACGTAGTAGATGGGCCGATTTCGTGGCGGGTGGGTCGCGTGGACGTCCTCGCGAGGTGAAAATGGTCCCTTTTCCTCCGTCCCCGGGGGATCATTTGGGGGTTAGAGCTCCAGGGCGAGGGTGACGGGGCAGTGGTCGCTGCCGAAGATGTCGCCGCGGATGCCGGTACCGCGTACGTTGCCGGCGATTGCGTCGCTTACCAGGAAGTAGTCGATGCGCCAGCCTGCGTTGTTCTTGCGGGCATTAAAGCGGTAGCTCCACCAGCTGTAGACGCCCTCGACGTCCGGATTGGCCGCACGCCAGGTATCGGTAAACCCGGCGTTGAGCAGCTCGGTAAACTTGCCGCGCTCCTCGTCCGAAAAGCCTGCGTTGCCGCGGTTGGACTTGGGGTTCTTAAGGTCGATCTCCTCGTGAGCCACGTTAAAGTCGCCGCAGGTTACGACGGGCTTGCCGGTTTCGCGCTCAAGCGCGTTCAAAAAGCCGCGATAGGCATCGTCCCAGGCCATGCGCACGTCGATGCGGGCGAGTTCGTTTTGGGCGTTGGGCGTGTAGACGTCGACAAACCAAAACTTGTCGAACTCGAGCGCGCAGACGCGACCCTCGGTTGCGGCTTGGGCGACGAGCTCGGCAGCCCCGCCCTCGCCGGCGTAGGGCAGTAGTGCATCGGCGCGCAGTACGCGCAGCGGTTCCTGGCGGCTAAAGACCGCGGTGCCCGAGTAGCCCTTGCGCTCGGCGTAGCTCCAGGTTTGGTGATAGCCGGGCAGGTCGATATCGACCTGGCCTTCCTGCAGCTTGGTCTCTTGCAGCGCCAGGATATCGACATCGAGCTCCTGTGCGATCTGGATAAAGCTCGGGTCTTTTTTGAGCACGGCGCGCAGGCCGTTGACGTTCCACGAGGCGAAAGTGTAAGTCTGAGGCATGGTGTCCTTTCGACGGAGTTGGCAGGCTTAAGATTAACGCAACAAGAGCGGGGCGGGGTCCGCGAGTGATAGTGCGAACGCCGCCGTCCCGGAGACACGGACGGAGGACATATATGACGCGGACAATATCGGACCCCAAACAGGCCTCCGCCGCGCTGGCGGAGCTGTTCGAAACCCATAGCCACGTGGTCTTCTTTGGCGGCGCGGGCGTATCCACGGCAAGCGGCATTCCCGATTTCCGCAGCGTGGACGGTCTGTATCACCAGCGGTTTTCCTATCCGCCCGAGACTATGCTCTCGCACAGCTTCTACGAGGCGCATCCGGCGGAGTTTTTCGACTTCTACCGGACCAAGATGATCGCCCTTAACGCCAAGCCCAACCACTGCCACGCCAAGCTGGCGGAGCTGGAGCGCGCCGGCAAGCTCGACGCCGTGGTGACGCAAAATATCGACGGCCTGCATCAGATGGCCGGATCGCAGCGCGTGTTCGAGCTGCACGGCTCGGTTCACCGCAATATCTGCCAGACGTGCGGCGCGGTCTACAGCGCCGAATGGATTTGCGCGCGCGAGCACGAGGATGCCGCGGGCGTGCCCGTGTGCCCCGCATGCGGCGGTCGCATCAAGCCCGACGTGGTCCTCTACGAAGAGCCGCTCGATGAGCGCGTGCTTACCGGCGCCGTTGCTGCTATCGCCGCGGCCGACGCCCTCGTCGTGGGTGGAACCTCGCTCGTAGTGTATCCGGCGGCGGGCCTCACTCGTTACTTTACTGGCGATACGCTGGCCATTTGCAATTTGGCGCCCACCGATCAGGATGCAAATGCCGACCTGCTGATTTCTTGCGACATCGCGGCCGCGTTTGCGTTCTAGCCCGCGCGCGCGGATACAATAGAAAGACTGATTGCAAAGCGACCCCGCCGCCAGCGCCCGAGCGCGGCGGCGTGGGCATTTTAGGAGGATGTTCATGGCGAACGACAGCAAGACATGGCGGTGCGGAAAGTACGAGCTCAGCTTTGACCGTCCGCGCATCATGGGCGTCCTCAACGTGACGCCCGATTCGTTTAGCGACGGCGGTGAGCACTTTGACCAGGATGCCGCTATCGAGTACGGCCTGGCGATGCTCGATGCCGGCGCCGACATCATCGACGTGGGCGGCGAGTCCACGCGCCCCGGCTTTACCCCGGTCAACCCCGACGAGGAAGCGCGTCGCGTGCTGCCCGTCGTGCGCGCGCTCGCCAAAGAGGGTGCCATTGTCTCGATCGACACGCGTCATGTGGCGGTTGCCAAGGCGGCTGTGCGCTGCGGTGCTTCGATTGTCAACGACGTGACGGGCTTCACCGATCCCAAGATGGTTGAGTTCGTTAAGACGAGCACCTGCGGCGTCATCGTAATGCACGCCGGCGAGGTCGCCGCACCCGCACGCACGCACGCGACGGTGCAGCTCGATACCTCGGCTGCGGCGTTTGTTGCCGAGAAGGCACGCGAAGCGGCTGCCGAGGCCGCGCGCGAGGCCGAGAAGCCGGCCCGTCGCCGTCGCGGCAAGCTGTTGGGCGAGCCCAAGGTTGAGGCCAAGCTTCCGGGCGGTGTGGTACAGCCCTCGCTGCCGTTTGGCGAGCCGGAGCCCGCGCCCGAGTCCGAGCCAGAGACGCCGGCTGCCGAGCAGGCTGTCCCTGCCGCCGCTGCGCCCGAGACCGTGCCCACAGCTACCGAAGCCGCACCAGAGCCCAGCGACCACCTGGCCGCCATGATGCGCCGCAGTGCCCGCCGTGAGGAAGCCTATGTGCCCACCTCGCAGCTCCGCCGCTTTACCCTGCCCGATTCTGCGCCCATCATGCGCCGCGTCATGGGCTTTCTGTCCGACCAGGCCCGTACGCTCATCCATGCCGGCGTGTCGCGCGACCGTATCTGCATCGATCCCGGCCCGGGCTTTGGCAAGACGGCCAACGAAGACATCGTCATCCAGCGCGAGACCGCCAAGATGGCGTCGCTGGGCTATCCGCTCATGTGCGCCGTGTCGCGCAAGCGCTTTGTGGGCGCCGTCTCGGGCGTGACCGAGGCCGCCGCGCGCGATGCCGCCACGTTTGGTGTGTGCCTGGGCGCCATCCAGGCCGGCGCCAACATCGTGCGCGTGCATGACGTTGCGGGCTTTGCGCAGTTCCTGAACGGTTACTGGGCCGTTGCCAAGCCGCAGCCGCGCCGCGCGTTTGTGGCCGTGGGTTCCAACCTGGGGCATCGCTGCGACAACATTCGCGCTGCGCGCGACATGATCGCCGAGATCCCGCTCACCTGCGTGTCCAACTGCTCGCGCATCTACGAGAGCGAGCCGGCCTACGAGACGCGCCAGGACGCGTTTGCCAACGCCGTCATCGAGATCAAGACCGAGCTGGCGCCGTTGGTGCTGCTCGATGAGCTTATGAAGATCGAGGCCGAGCTGGGCCGCGACCGCTCCAAAAAGGCCAAGGCAAACGGCCCGCGCACCATCGACTTGGACCTGCTGTGGGTGGACGGCGAGACCCACGGCGGCAAGAAGCTGCGCCTGCCGCATCCGCTGATCGGCGAGCGGGACTTTGTGCTGGTGCCGCTCGAGGACCTGATGCACGATCCGGCGCGGTTCTTCCGCTACAACGGCGTCGAGGTCAAGGAGCCCGAGGATCGCGTGGGCCATATCGTGGGCGAATTGGGGCGTATGTAGATGATCGAGATGAATGCTGTTGCCGCCGGTACCGAGCTCGACGCGGCGCGCGACGCGGGCCGCGAGGGTGTGTCTGCGGGCTGGTGCGCGTGGAGCGTGAGCGATGCATCGCTGACGTTTTCGCTGGTCGTGCGCCCCGATGTGAACATGCACGCCTTCCACGGCCTGCCGTTTGTGGCCGCAATGGGCATGATGGACGCGCTCGCGGGCACGGCCGCAACGCCGGGCCTGGGGCTTGCCGGCAAGGTGGGCATCCAGTGGCCGAGTGACATCGTGTGCGGCGCTCCTGCGTTTGAGACGTCGCTCGCGCGCGTCGCCGTCAACGGCGGTGCCGGTGCCGCGGGCATGTTTGCCGCGGTGACGGTGGATGTTGAGCGTTCGGCGCTGAGCGAGCTCGGCGTAGATGTGGCCGATGAGGCGCTGGTCGAGGCATTGGCCGCGGCAGTACTCGCTCGCGTTGACGCCTGGGCGGTTGTTGCCAACACGCCACAGGGCGCTGCCGGCCCGCTGGCTCCCGTGCTGGGCGAGTATTTCGATATGGTGCCGCTGCTGGGTCGTCAGGTCGCGGCAGTGTCGCCCAACGGCCTGCCGCTCGCGGTCGGCGTGTTTGCGGGCCTGGACATCTGGGGTCGCGCGACCATTAAGACCGACGCCGGCGAGCAAGAGTTTCCGCCCGAGGCCGTGCGCATTCGCGGGCTGTAACGCGAGGCGCCCGCACCCAAAGACAACGATGACAACGAAGCCCTTCTCGGCCTGCACCGGGGAGGGCTTTCGCGTGACTGCAGAGCGGCATCTCAGCCCTATTCCTCAAAACTGAAAATTATTCAATTTTGAGGAATAGACTTGGCGAAAGCTTGCGGGGACTGTGGCATCGGGTGTGCTCGACTTAGGTCCCCGTCCTACCCCAGCTCCTGCATGCGGCGGTAGATTTCGCAGATACCCTTGATGGTGAGCTGTCCGTCGACCGCGTCGAATGCGTCGGTCGAATCGGCGACGATGCTGGCGAGGCCGCCCGTGGCGATAACGGTGGCGTCCTCGCGTCCCAGCTCGCGCTTCATGCGCGCGACCAGGCCCTCGGCCATGGCGGCGGCGCCCGTTACGGCGCCGACCTTGATGCACTCCTCGGTATCGCGGCCGATGGCGTGCTCGGGCGCCTCGAGCGGAACGCTGGCGAGCTTGGCGGCTCGGGCGGCGAGCGCGTCCATCGAAATGCGGATGCCCGGCGCAATCGCTCCGCCAATGTAATAGCCGTCCTCGTCGATGACGTCGATATTGGTCGCGGTGCCAAAGTCCACCACGATCGCCGGGGCGCCGTAGAAGGTCTCGGCGGCGACGGCGTTGGCGATGCGGTCGGCGCCAACGGCCTGGGGGCGCGCCGCCCGCAGCTTGGTCACCGCGGCCGTCTGCGGCCCAATAACGATGGCGTCTGCCGCGATGCGGTTGGCCACGGCGTGCCACTCGCGCGAGAGCTGCGGCACCACGCCGGCAAAGGCGATCGCGTCAACCGCGCCGAGCGAGAGGTCGTACATCTTAAAGAAGCCCATCAGGCGCACGTGGATCTCGTCGGCGGTATAGGAGCGGTCGGTGGGCATACGCCACGACTGCACCAACTCGTCTCCGTCAAACAGGCCCATGGCCGTCTGCGTGTTTCCCATATCGATAGCGAGCAGCATGTCTACTCCAGATGTCGGCGTAAAAGGACGCGCACCATTGTATACGCGCCGCCGACGGCGCTCGGCTGCGATTCGTTTACGCTGATATGGACTGAGGGGTTTAAATATGAAGGAATTATGCTCTACGAGATTTTCCTTGCCGTTTACCGAACTCCCGCGTAATATTCTTTCTTGTGCACATGAGGCGCCCAGACATTGCGGGGTGGAGCAGTCTGGTAGCTCGCCGGGCTCATAACCCGGAGGTCGTAGGTTCAAATCCTGCCCCCGCGACCAAGACTTTTAGCAGCTCAGAGGCATTGTTCCTCTGGGCTGTTTTCTTTTTTGACTTTCAATCTTGGTCGAATTTTGGTCGAAATCAATTAATAACGGCATTTTTCGAACAGGATGCCTGCTTGAACCATCTCCACACTGGTTGACGCCGGTTGGCGATGAGTTCAGCAGGATCGTTCGGCGCTCCTCCACGCTTTCTGCGCTTTATTTGAGAGTTACCAGACAAGAATGACGAAGTCCCTCTAGCTCTGGCGGGCCTATGCCGTGGGCATGGGTGGGGCCCCACCGGGGGCGGGCCTTATTTGGAAAGAGGCGGTTACAAGACCGTAGATTGCTCTTGGTCGAATTGGCCTGAAATGAGATTCGGGTCGCTACGCCCATTATCTAAAATGGTGACATCTGAGCTGTAACAAAGGCGCCGCTATATGAATACGGTCTACGGTGCTCTTGACCCTATCGTTAACGGGTTGGTATCGAACAATCTGGCGCGATGTTGGGGATGAGCTGCGGCAGTACGACGCTTTTGGCCGACCGGCTGATAAGTGGGCTGATAGGCCCTCTCGTCTCTACGCTATCTGCCACGAGTTTTCGGGAGCGCGCGAGATGCCGATGACGTTCGAGGAGGCCGAGGAGGAGCAGGAGCGCGAGCCTTGGGAAGATGAGCTCATCAGTTTCGTCTTCACGGACAGCGACATAATCGCCGCGTCGTTGACGAACGGCACCTGATAGCGCCTCTCCGCGGATCGAGTGGTTCGTTTTTCAAGGGAAGGCAAACCGCATGACTAAGAAGAGATATATTTTGCTATTCGTGTACCCGTGCGAGCTGAAGGACGTCGACGAACGTCGTGGGCTCCTGCTACGGTCGTTTGATGGCGAGAGGCTCTACAATGGTGCCAGATTATCGGTCGAGAGGGTGACGGATGAAGACTTATAACCTGGACACCATTCAGAAGGTTCCCCTGCGCGAGGTGTGGCCGCATGAGGCCCACGACTTCACCAAGTGGCTGGCCGAGGAGCAGAATCTCGCAACCCTCGGGATGGCGGTCGGAATCGAGCTCGAGCTAATAGAGACGGAGTCGTCGGTCGGCTCGTTCAACGTGGATATCTACGCGCAGGAGTCCGGTACGGGCCGCAAGGTGATCATTGAGAACCAGCTCGAGGACACCAACCACGATCATCTCGGCAAGGTGATCACGTATGCCGCCGGCAAGGGCGCCGAGGTCGTCATCTGGGTCGTGGCGCACGCCCGCGACGAGCATCGCCAGGCCATCGAGTGGCTCAACCAGCACACCGACAGCGACTTCGGGTTCTTCCTGGTCGAGGTCGAGCTCTGGAAGATCGGGGGTTCCCTGCCCGCCCCGCGCTTCGGCGTGGTCGAGCAGCCGAACGAGTGGACCAAGACCGTGAAGCTCTCCGAGGGGCTCAGCGAGACCGAAAAGGTCAAGCTGGCGTACTGGACGGCCTACCGCGATGTGGCAGGCGGCCATCCGGAGTTCCTCAAGGAGTTCAGCCCGCAGAAGCCCAGCAAGGACCATTGGTCGACGCTTCGCCTGGGGGTCTCGGCATACCATCTCGCCCTGCTCATCGATACGCAAAAGGGCCGCACGGGCATCGAGCTGTACGTGGACGACGACAAAGAGATCGGGCACCGCGCCATCGCCAACAGCGGGATCTTCGAGGAGCGCCTCGGGCTGGCGGCGGTGACCTTCGATGCGAAAAAGGCATCGGGGCTGCGCTTCTACAAGGCGGGCCACCCCATCAAGGGCCACCAGGACGCATGGCCGGGGTACATCGAGGAACAGCTCGGATGGGCCATCGAGATGAAAAAAATAATCGCGGAGATCGAGCTCTAAAAAATGCCCCGGCAGTAAAATTGAACTGCCTCCCATTTCTTGGACACGAGAAATGGGAGGCTTTTTATGCGTGTCG
>ERZ772867.77-NODE-77-length-136117-cov-5.926387_pt1 | contig 136117 bp, 132 predicted proteins | sample MGYA00511341_ERZ772867 | MGnify/ENA primary metagenome ERZ772867 (study PRJEB29015, sample SAMEA2737707) | human gut metagenome | biome: human gut; feature: human-associated habitat; material: faeces | place: China | collected 2012 ... | reverse complement strand
CCTGTTATGACGTTCGTTTCCCGGAAACCGCTCGCTCACTGGCCGTGCGCGGGGCTGATGTGATCGTCGTAAGTGCTGCTTGGGTGCGTGGTGCGCTCAAGGAACAGCATTGGAAGCTACTGAATGCCGCCCGTGCGCTGGAAAACACGTGTTACGTGCTGGCGTGCAGCGAGGTGAGTTCGCGGAATATCGGATGCAGCCGTATCATCAATCCGATGGGTGAGATTGTTGCGTCAGCGGATGATGAGGGAGTCGGGCTTATCGTTGCCGAGCTGAATCGTGAGTCCTTGGAATCCACGTGCCGAATATTGCCGGTTCTGCAGAATCGTCGTTTTGCCGACCCACAGTTGCGTGATTAGTCGAGCCTTTCGGAGCCCGCTGCTGACGCTTTGATGGCATATTACTATCAAATAAAACGTGCCGAATTATTGGCGCAATCAGTGGTCATCGAAAGTCCGTGATAAATGTCGTGGGCCCGGACACCTATTATGGGACGCATGACTACCACTGTTCATGATTCCGCCCAGGCTTCTGTATACGCTCGTCTGAGTGAGGGGAGCGAAGCCCCGGATTTCACTCTGCCGGCGATTGTTCCGAATTCTGCATCATCTGATGAAGCCGAATCTGATATTGATTCGCAAGAAACTTCCCTCACCTTGTCCGAAGTACTCAAGGGCGGCCGCAAGGTAGTGCTGTATTTCTACCCGGCCGCGATGACGCCCGGTTGCACCACCGAGGCTTGCGATTTCCGCGATAATCTCGCCCGATTGGCGTCGAAAAACGTTACGGTGCTTGGCGTCTCCAAGGACTCGCTTGACAAGCTGCGCAAGTTTGCACAGCGTGATCATCTCACGTTCCCGCTGCTGTCTGATTCTGACCTGACCGTGCACAAGCTGTACGGCGCATATGGCGAAAAGAAGCTCTACGGCAAGGTGCACGTAGGCGTGATCCGTTCGACGCTCGTCATCAATCCCGACGGCTCCGTGGCGCTTGCTCGCTACAACGTACGTGCCAAAGGTCATGTTGATTCGCTGCTGAAAGCGCTGGACAAGCTGGAGAAGTGATTCTGCGGTTAAGTCGAGCTTTTGCTTCGCTGAGCAGTCTCAGTGAGGCAAATCCTCGGGCGGACTGAGGCATTGCTCTACTAAAAGGCCACTAGCGAGGCTTTTCCTCTACTAACTCTCTGAGTTGCTTCGCTGACGACGATTCAGCGGGGTATTCCCTTGACCTATCCGTGTTTTCGCTCTGCAAAGTAGTTCTGAGCGGCGGATCGATACTCACACAGATGTGTACGGTGTGCTGTCAGCGTCTTTGTAGTTTCGCCGGTCAGTTGCTTGGTAATCCAGGATAAGTCAGTCATGGTTCCTTACTTCCGTGTGAGGCGGTACACTTGGGTACTGCCTCTATTGAGTGCATTGATAAAGGTCAGCCCCGCAAGCGCTACCAACACTTGCGGGGCATTTACGTTTGATACAACCGAGAGGAAACCGGGGACGAATCCCCGGCACGATAGCGTGTTATCCGACGTTCAGCGTCAGCACTTCCACGCCATCAATCAGGACAATCACCCTAGGGTAATCGTCTATGATTAGCAGAGTATGGTATTCGCCGCAGCAATCGCAGCGCCATACGGTGCCGAGACCATATATCATGGTTAATATCCTCTCGGTTGTAGGATGACCCGCACGTTTGTGTGGGCCAAGTTCCGCAAGGGACGCGAAAGCCGCAAGCGTTACAGCACTTGCGGCTTTCGTTTTTTCATGTTCCGAGCGGAACAACCGAGGGGCCAAACGGCCCAGTGCCTAGACTATGGGGTAAACCCAGTGAGCTAGGCCGACTGTGTACAATGCCCACAGTCAGGCAAAGAATTGATTAGGGCGCACACCTAGCTTTCGCTAGTGTTTTCTTTCGGCTTCTCAGCCTCTAACAGTTTGCGAGGGTTACTCACTTTCAATGCGTCGCACAATTTTAAGGCCATGCCTAACGTCATGTTTTCGATGGGTATCCGGCATGACTCATAGTCACCTACGCGACCTTGACTCATGCCTTCTACCTTGCTTGCTAAACGTTGTTGCGATAGCCCTCGCTTCTGCCTTAGCTCCCTTAGACTCATTACCCACCTCACTTGTGCTCAGTGGGCCCGATTATACCTATCGTTGAAACATATGTAGAGTGAGGGGCATAAATCGAAAGGCGTCAATGATGAACGGAACATTCGAGCAGTTAAGAGCAGCCGTGTGTGGCCAAGCAGTCGGTGATGCCTTGGGCGTGCCTTATGAATTCATGCCGAGAGATACCTTCCGATGCGAAGGTATGACGGGATACGGTACGCATAACCAGCCGATTGGCACATGGTCGGACGATACCAGCATGATGCTCGCCACATTGGACTCGCTGATCGCCAATGAATGGCAAGTCAATACTGAAGATATGCGAGAGCGATATCTGGCATGGCTGAGTAATGGCGAATACGCGATTGACGGACGAGTCTTTGATTGCGGGCGAACGGTCTCCATCGCGTTGCAGCAGCGTGTGGGCTTAAGCGGTGAACGAGACAATGGCAACGGCTCACTGATGCGGATCATGCCGTTGGCGTTCGCGGATGCTTCCGCGGATGACGTACGTGCCGCATCTGCAATCACGCACGCTCATGCAATCTCGATGGAGGCCTGTTCGAGCATGGTGGATGTGTTGCGCGACGGACTCATCAAAGGCATATGGCCGCAAGAGCTGGATGATGAACCGCTACGCGGTATGCCGCGTGATGAAGTTGGTTCGAGCGGCTTCGTCAAAGACACGTATGAGGCGGCGCTCTGGTGCCTCGCGAATACCGATGATTATGCGAGTTGTGTGCTCGCCGCCGTCAACTTGGGTGACGATACAGACACGACCGCCGCCGTCGCCGGATACCTGGCCGGCATCAAATATGGATTCGATGCCATTCCCGCTCAGTGGCTGGCGGTATTGCGCGGACGTGAGTTTATTGAGGATGTGCTTGGACGGACGGAGTCGGCGTGGCATTAAGGCGCTCGCGGCGAGTAGCAACCTACTGTTTCTGTATGCGATGAAGATGGCCAGTACGCCACCATCAACAGTGAGGACTCCCTGCCTACTGTTCTCCACGATCACGCCCAAGCACTGGACACTCCCATGTCTCGTTCCGCTGAACATTGCCGAGAACTCCCTTCTTCTGGATGCGCATCATCGAATCCCACTTGCTCGACGCCCAGACTGCTTTGGACGGGGATACGCCGCTAGTGGGGGACAGAGATTGAGACGCATCCGGGTTCGAATAGTGTGAGGGATTTGGCTTTGCCAACGGTTGTTGGACACATTCCATACGGTGGTGCCTGTGTTGTTCGCAAAAGTATGTCTATCTAATCGTTAATCGAGGATGACGATATGGTGAGTTTTTCTGCCGCTATAATGTAGGATTATTAACAGGTTACGGCTGAAGAACTGATTACAGTATTAGAACATTTTTTTTCTGATATATGTGGTTGGCGTAGATGTGGCATATGCGAGGGGGCATCCTATGGCGGATGATGAAACTCATATCGGTCGAAATAACGAGGAACGCAAGGAAGACGAAAACCGTCGCATTATGGGAAAGGCGCTGGAAGGTGCTGCGGCGGAAACCGTGCAACGCTTTGGTTCTGCCGTCAAGGAACATTTAGCGGCCTATGCGGGTGATAGAGAGAATGCTGCCGATGGTAATTCCAAACTGTCTAAGACCTTGAAGTCCATTGCTGAAACGCCGACAAGTAATGAATTCAAAAAGCAGAACATAGCTCAGCAAGCGGGTTTTAGTGCCGAGGTTGAGTCGGTAGCCAGGAAGAACGCCGATAACATTATTGCTGGCAACGATACGCGATTCAAACGATATGATGACGTGAAGCATCCAGATGGACGGCAAGTGTCGAACGACCCCATCGTGGACATTGTCGAAGTGGATGACTTGGGCAAACCAATCATCGGCTCTGAGGCTCAAATGAAGTTCGTCGGCAGTAGCCCGAAAAAGCTTCTTGATAAGTTGAAAAGCAAGAAATATGCAAAATATCGTGATGCAGACGTCAGCATGGTTATTCCGGATGATTATTACGATGTACTGATGGGTGATGGGCCTGACGGCATCAACGAACAGATACGAAAACTTCAGGGCGAGCTGGATGGAGGTCGGCTTGCCGGCAAGAATTCTGAGGCTATTCAGCAGCAAATCGATGATCTGAAACAGATTAAGAAAAGCCTGCGGAAAAGTGGACTCACCAAGCGAGAAGCGTTGTATGCGCGAGAACATCCCAGACGCATGGTGGCGAAAGATGTAGCCAGAGTTGCCAATAAAGCCGGTCTGCAGCAGGCAAGGAATGGTGCGCTGATTGGTGGTGGTGTTTCTCTGATTCGAAATATGGTTGCCTGCATTAATGGCTCTATTGAGCCAGCGGAGGCAGCGAGAAACGTCGGCGTCGATGCAGGCTTGGCTGCGGCGTTCGGCTATGTCACCGCTTTTTCCGGCGCTGCCATTAAGGGTGCCATGCAAAACGCGTCGAGCGAGTATCTGCGTAGTCTATCGAGAACGAACGTTGCAGCTACGATGGTCTCCACTGTAACGGATGTTTCCAAGGTGGTTGCACTGTATTGCCGCGGCGAGATTACTGGAGCTGTTTGTATAGAGCGCCTCGGCCAGCAGGGAATGGGGCAGCTCGGAGGAGTGATGGGCGTTGCCGTGGCGATGGCCGCAGTACCTGCAGATGGTGCTTTTATGGCTGCGATGGTTGGTATGGCTGGAAGCACCTTGGGATATGCTGCAGCTGTTGCCGTATATGAGGAATTATCCACTGCTCTGCATGACTATGAGCTGGCGAAAGAGGAGCGTATTCGTGTGGAACGCGAATGTGCGGAAGCGGTGGAGCTCATCCGCCAATATAGGCGTGATATGTCTAGGGATGTCGAGAATTATCTGGCGACTCATGATGAATTGTTTAATAGAGCATTCGATGCAATGGATCAAGCGTTGATTTCCAATGATATTGATGGATATTTGACCGGAAACGCCGAAATTCAAGAATCCTTGGGATACTTGCCAAGGTTTCGGACTCAGCAGGAGTTTGATGATTTGATGGCGTCAGACGACAATTTCGTTTTATAAGGAGGAGCCAGTTAATGAAGTACATCAAAACACGTGATGCATTACAAGCATTTTATTATCTGATTGCTGTCGATGGATCAGTCCGTGACGACGAACGCGCACTATTCGATCATATAGGTGACAATTTGGATGCAAAGCACTTCCATGATTATCGCAAAGAGATTATCGATTCGTGCGATGAGCGTATAAACCAGTGCCACGATTCCGATGATCGCTACGACGTAATTGTTGAGGGTGTTGATGCAGTCTTGTCGCATCGAACGGATAAAAGAGCTGCAGGAATTGCACCAAGGCTGCTTCTGTGGAATATGTTGTCAGTTGCCTTCGCCGATGGGGAATATGATGCAGTAGAAAGCAGACTCATCAAACATATTGCCCGGACGATGATTGCCGATCGTTCCATATACCCCGAAATGGAACATCTTATGCGCGCGGCGTATGACGTGCGAGGCGAGCTCGACTGGATCAGCAATTCCGAACTGCCATATAGTGAAGTTCGCCCCATGGTGGATCAGCTGGAAGAGCGCGTGAATGTTCTCCAAAACGCTGCCGTGTTGCTGATTGAAGACGAGACGGCCGCGCCAGCCCCGGAAGTCATGGTTCCAGAGAAGGACGTGTTTGATCAGACCAAGGATGCTGTTGACTCGGTGGTCGCTCCGGTTGTGGATCAGGTTCAGCAGGGTGCTCAGGGAGCCGCGGATGCGGTGAAGCATACGTTTGACAATAATGTTGCTCCTGTTCTCAACCAAGTTGGCGATGCGCTGAAGCCGGTGAATGATGCAGTGCTGAAACCGGTAGGCAACGCAGCCAATGAGGTTGCGAAACGTGCGGGTGACGCAGCCAATGAGGTTGCGAAACATGCGGGTGACGCGGCCAATGAGGCTGCGAAACGTGCGGGCGATGCGGCCAATGCTGTACAAGGCTTCTTCGGTGGCCTCTTTGGACGCAAATAAGAGAAACCCAGGAAGGAATTCACTATGCCATTTTTTGTTGTTCCACTATTCATCGGAATGGCCGCTGCTGCCGGTACCGCAGGCGTGGGTATGGCTGCCAAAGGTAGTCTTGATCAGCACACGGCGAATCAGCTTAACGACAATTCCGGAGCACGCATTCGATGGGCAGCTAATAACCTCGAAAAGCTTCGTGGGCAATGTTCAGATTCCCTGAATGCCTTGGGCAAAGAGAAAGTCATTATTTTGGATGGGAGCGTTCAGCGCTTCCTTGGTGCTTTTCAACAGCTGAAAAATGTTGATTTCACCGCGTCCGAAGGGCTTGATGAACTCAATAAACTGCGCATAGACAAAGCGGCTTTTGATGAACTTAAAACCATGGGAAACATAGCTTCGTCTTTGCTGGAAGGCGGTGTGGCCGGGGCAGCCAGCGGTGCATTGGCTGCGTTTGGTGCATATAGTGCCGCGTCGGCACTTGCCACGGCTTCCACAGGAACTGCGATCAGTGCATTAAGTGGTGTGGCTGCTTCCAACGCCACGTTGGCGTTCTTCGGGGGAGGGTCCTTGGCCGCAGGTGGCTTGGGCATGGCTGGCGGAGCCGCTGTACTTGGAGGCTTGGTGGCAGGTCCTGCATTGCTGGTCATGGGCGTTATCATCGGTGCCAAGGGTGGCAAAAACCTTGAGGAAGCGAAGACCCAGTCTGCTGAGGCAAGCAAATACTGTGAACAGATGATGGCCGGTGCGGACCAGTGCGTTGCCATTCGTAGACGCAGCTATATGTTCCACGCTTTGCTCGCCCGTCTTGATGCTAAATTCCTGCCTTCAATTCTTGAAATGGAAAATATCATAAAGACCGAGGGAACGGATTATTCGCAATTCCGTCAGGAAAGTAAGAAGACTATTGCCGCAGCTGCGTCCACTGCAGCATCAATCAAGGCCGTACTAGATACTCCTCTGCTGGCCGAGGATGGGTCACTTACTTTGGAGTCGGAGAAGCTGATGAAGAACAGTGGCATGTGATGGGATGAGGATTCCGGAGCTGGACTGATGGTTCTGTGTCTTCTTCCGTCATTTTTCAGGGCTTCATATAGATACGACGCATGACGAATTCTACCAGGCGATCTGGGAGGAAGCGCTTGAGTTGCATCAGGGCCTTGTAGCTGCTGCCGACGGCGATGCGCACCGGGGGATTGCGTTTGCCGAGCGTCGCGACGATGACTCGGGCCACGCTTTCCGGACCGTCGCCGGTCTGCTCGTCATGAGCCATTTGCCCGACCGAACGTTGGCATTCGTCGTAGTACGGTGAATTGGCTGGTTCGGCGAGGATACGCGAGCCGGTGAATCCAGTGGATAGGTCACCCGGTTCGATGATTGTGGCGGTGATGCCATGACGGCGCCCCTCCAACCGCAGCGCCTCCACATACATTTCCAGCGCCGCCTTTGTGGAAGAGTAGTGCGATTGGAACGGCAAACCCAGCCGTCCTCCAATCGAGCCGACAACGATGACTCGTCCCCGCTTACGGTTGCGTGCCGCGGTACGGCGCAGCAACGGCAGTGCGATTTCGTTGACCTGCAACACGCCAAAATAATTCACATCGAACTGCTTGCGAGCGAGCGTCATTGGTGTGCATTCCGCAGAGCCGGCGATGCCGAATCCCGCGCAATGGACGATAGCGTCCAATCGGGGGAGAGCGCCGAGAATGCGCGTGATGTCAGCCGGCTTGGTGACGTCCATTTCGTAGGTAAGCAGTTCGCTGTGGCCAAGACGCTGAGTCTCAGGGATATTCTCGTCCGCACCGAGTCCCACTGCAATCACACGCCAACCCCGCACAGCGAGCATCCGTGCAGTCGCCTTGCCGATACCGCTCGTGCCGCCGGTGACCAATGCCACCGGCCGTCCATCATCTTTGATTGGTTCCATGTGTACTATTATCGCGCGGTGGCGATGATGAAATCACGGCATAGCAATAATGCAAGTTGCCGAACGGATGAGTGAGGCTCTTAGATTCATGGAAGACACAATGAAAAAAAGAGTGGAGCAACCTTCTTACTGGAACTCGGCAATGACTCTAGAAAACGTATACCAGTGAAAGCACCAGCAACGTGCTATTCTATAAACGTTTCTGGTTTCAAACACTTTTTTGAGAGGTGCGTATGGGTCTTATACAAGCTGATTTTGGTGATGTTGAACGTCGGTCCACTAGTAATTCAGCAGATGAGGCTTTCCAACGCATTTTCGGGTTTCCGTCTTCTGTAATCCGGGAATCAGCATGGCGTGCACTGCGTGTCGCTACTGGAACTGATGGTGTCCACTCCCAATTGAGTGCGGCGGGATCGAAGTTTTATCATGAGTTTGTGTCAGAGGTTCGAGCTTTCATCGATACCGTTGACGAATGGAGCGCAAATTGTTCGGACGATAACAAAACGTCTCCACGAGCATACCGTTCTGATGGTTTAACATTAGCCTTCGCCCAAGGATCTCCGGCTACCGGAAACATCAACAAAGAGTTGCATCTCAAGAAGGTTCCGGGAACTGTAACATTACTGGAGCTTCAGGAGAAAGCTCCGGCGAAGCAGCGAGAGCTGTCTTTCGATGCCTTGACCTCCATGGTGCCGGCGCGTCCGCAGATGTGGTTGGTGGTGTACTACCGAGAGGCTGATTTGGTGCGGTTGGAAGTGTCGCTTCCCGCTGGTGTGGATTCTAATGGGAAAATCATTGGTTGGGATAAGCGACTTATGTTGGACGAAGTTAATTTGACCGATCAGTTTGTGGAGGCACGTAACGATGAGCGTGGTGAAGATGGAGTTGCCGTCGCCATTTCCGCGCGTTGAGCAGAAGGCTTCGCTGAATCCAGAACGTATCCGCTGTGCCCGTGAAACGGCAGGACTGAGCAAGGTGCAATTGGCCGAATCTCTCGGTGTGACTTCGCGGACGGTTACCAATTATGAAGAAGTCGGAGCACCGGTGTCTCAGGTAGCGGCGTTGGCCGATGTTTTGCAGGTCATGCCGTCGTTCTTTTCCGTGTCTCCTAGTGCTCCGCTGATTGAGGATTTATCGGAAGGGCAGGTATGGTTCAGATCTTTGAGGAAGTCGACGGTAAGGCAGCGTCGTTCGGCAGTGGGGCATGGTCGGAATGCATTGCTGTTCTTCAAATGGATTGAAGATCACTTCCGGCTGCCTGAATGCGATTTGCCCTTTGCCGATAGCGCCGGAATGCGTCCGGACTTGGCAGCGACTATGCTGCGCGCGATTTTGGGATATGGCGAGAATCCGTTGCCCGAGATGACGAGTCTTGCGGAAGCTCATGGCATTCGACTATTTAGTCTACCGACTGTCGGACGAGAAGTGGATGCTTTCAGCTTTATGTTCGATGGTGTGCCGTATATCGCGGTAGATACCAGCAAGACCGCAGAACGTGTCCGTTTCGATATTGCGCATGAAATTGGACATCTGATGATGCATGAAATGGTGTCTGAAGATGTAGCGGCTGCCGGAACGCGCGATATCGAAGGTGAAGCTCATTCGTTCGCCGCGAATCTTTTGATGCCGAAGCGCCGTGTTCTGGGCATGGTGCCGACTCACGCTTCAGTGTCGCAGATTTTGGCTGCGAAACGATATTTTAAGGTTTCCGCAATGGCTATGGCTCGCCGGGCCTATGAGCTGGGCCGATTGTCTGAATGGGAATATCGGCAGGTTTGCTCGGAACTGACGGTTCAAGGATACAAGAGTGGCGAGCCTCGTGGCCTGCGGCCAGAGCAGTCGAAGGTATTCCGCTTCGTGGCTGATACGAACAGGCAGAAGGGCATATCGGTTTCCACGGTGAGTGAGGAGACCGGGCTTGTGCCCAAAGAATTGCATGGATTGTCGTTTGGGAATATTTGGGCGGTTACTAGTGGAATGGTCTGAGCCAGAGAGCTATCTCGAACCGAAACAAATCCATTTGAATTAGCGTTACAAATCTGTGCTGACAATGACTGAGTATAACCCCTTGTTAGTTCGAGAGGTCGCTTCACTGGATCCCGTGAGCTTCGTTGGTCTCGTTTTTGGCTTAATGATGCCGTTTTCGCGACCCTCGCGAGATTCGTTGATTGCCGTTGATTTCGCTGTTCTCAGGGGTCATCGTGTCTGAATCGTGTCTGAGCCACAGACACGATGACGAACGTCATTCCGCGACTGAAGCAACCGGACGACTGAGGAACAATGGATTAAGCCACAACCAGTGGGCTCAACGTCGCAATCTTCAACCTCTCTTCAAGAAGTAGTTTATGAAGCAAATTCCTTCCATGTGCCTCCGGGATAACTGTCTCCCCATATCGGTTCATCAGTTCGATGATTGCGTCATAGTTAGGTCCATGCATGGTCGTGTAGCAGAAAGTCAGCTTTGTTTTGCTTCCATACAAATCAACTTGATCGAAAAGCGACTGGAAGTAGGAGTAATCAGCCTCCCCTAATGAATGTCCAAAGAATTTGATTTCCTTGATTTCATCTCCATTTTCCTGAGCGTCAAAGATAGATCTCCCTTTCATTTCTTCAGGTAGGTATTGGTTAGGTAGCTCTAGGACCCTCGCAGTCTTAGTGAATTGATAGATTTCTGGTTTATCCATGCGGGACAGACCGTCTATGCCAAATATCACATGATATTCTCGACCAAAAGTTTGACTGTACTCGTAATTCCCGGTGTCTCCATGTACGTTTCTCTGATAATAAATTGAATCATCTATTGACTTCTCAAGAAGCGGTGTCGTGTAATTAAAAGACAGGATGACATTAGCTTGTTGCTCAAGAGGAACACTTGTGCCGATTGTTGCAATCTCTTTGTATGTGTTTTTACATCCTGGCTCGTATGAGGGATTATCTTTTATGGTTTTGATTAGGTATTTTGCAAATTCATCTTCTATAATATGAAGTTCTAATGCGAAGAATTTAAGTACCTGTTCCCGGAATCTATCCCGCTCTTCATCTAAGGATGGAAACTCTAAGATTGAGAAATCAACACTTGGCAGTTTTTCCCGCAGATGCTTCTTAATCATAGAGTATGCAGCTTTGACTTCGTCAGTATGATCCTCTACCGCAAGACCACCCTCCCAAAAATCCATTGCATCATTGAGACTTATCGCATCCTTCCCGACAACCCATTCCTTAATGGCGCTCTCCACGTCTTTCCAGTCATCAAGGTTCTTGGCTGTGTCATGCCAAACAGCAAACAGATAATCCCATATACAATTACCGTCGTCAAGAGGATCGTCAATCAATTTCGGCATGAGCAAAGGAACAATACCCTTCTCATTCCGATATTTCCTGTATCTATAGCGGAAAAATGCAGGATAGGATGACGGGATATGTTGCGCTAAATCGAATCCATTACCTAAAACGATAATCTGTGTATATGCCAATTAAAACCTTTCCCACAAGTCAGCAATCAGGACAGCATCTTTGGTTCATTAGTTACTGGAATTAATGGATAGTTTTTCAGCCTTTACCTGTTTAAGTTGTTGACTCAAACTCGCCAGTTTTGCCAAATGCCCGTCTTCCTGATAGGTCTCCTCAATCAATGTATCCATGAAACTGAGAATAAATTCGGCATAGTCTTTGCTGATCTCTTCAAAGATATTGTGAGTTGATCCGTTACCGACATCCTTGATTGTTGCTGCAAGATCTCCGAGGCGCTTACTGATTACGCCTTCCTTGGCGGCATCCCTGAGCTTCGCGTTAAGAGTCTTGTCTTTGCCATGTTCATTGGCTGGGCTCTGAATCTTTTCCGTGATGATGACTTCGAGCACGCTTCGTGCCATAATCATGCCTACCTTCTTAAGAGCATCTTCTATTTGCTTTGATTATTCATAATCTTAAAGGTGAGTCAACAAAAGCGGATTGACCTAACCCCACTTCACTTTCAAAACTCAGTATGTATCCCCTCATCTGTTCGTTCGTAGAGTTCACCAATCGGCGTGCAGCCTGTTTCTCATGGAGAGTGTTAAGTATAGAAAGAACATCCGCATCCGCAATGCCTCTTCTGAGATCCAGCGTACATTCAATCTTAGGAACCGGAATTGAGTAACTTTCAGTTTCAACATCATGCAGGATGGCCTTTTCACGCAACCACAATGGATCGATATTCCTCGTTATCAGTACTGTGTCTCGGCTCGACATGCCTGTTTCATATTCCAGTCTTGCCTCGTGGGCATCGGTGACGCTCATGAAATAGCAGTCCCATGCGGCATTCCAGGCCTTATGAGATAAATCATCAATGGATTCGTTGCCGGAATACTTAATCAATCTGCGTGCTTGTTCCGCTCGATTGCCGTTCCCCGTCAATATGTCAATGGCGACCTGAAGCTCATACGCCGAGGTAGCCCCTAACTGGTCATTTACCCACGATACATATTCAGCCAGCATCATTAAGCGATTATCTGTATTCATCTTTTGTGCCAACAGCATTATCTTTAGTAATGAAGCATAATGAATCGCGAACTGGGTGAAGTCGCTAATTATTCCATTAAACCCGTATGCCAATGGATCTATCCGCGTCTGATATGGCCGGTCTCGACATTTTTTATCGCGATTAGCAAGAGGGTGATGATTGGAAAATTGTTTTTCAATCATCACCTTATCCCACTGAAGCATTGTCTCTGCGACATAGCGTTTTCTTTGGAAATTATTTTCATCGAATCCAGAACGCCATTGGTGACACGACTCCAACAAAGCGAATCCTATACATGGATCTATCCTGTTTTTATCAAGATATAGCAGCAAATCCTTCAGAGACTGGCGCTCCTCCTCGCTTGTTTGATTGAAGTAGAAATGCTCCATATCAATAACAACATTTGTATCTAATACAGCACATTTTGGCATAGTGCCATCATCTGCCTCGGCGGAAATCAAACTATATGCCCCAATTCGCAAAAGGATTCACATCTCCTAAACTCGTAAGTTCTTTAGCTTTCTTTGAATTGTAATCAATTCCATGCTCACAGGCAATTTTGTCAGCTTCCTCTAATATATGATCCTGTGAAAATGGAACAGAATACATATTGACTCTTGCCAAGACTTTCTTATTTACAGGACGTTTTGAATCCCAAAAAAATAAGCGATTCCATCAAATCTTGGCATGGCTGGTTGATTAACAAGGCAGTGACTGATTATTTGGAGGTTTGAGTACCGGGTGTTATTGCGAAACGGCACCGGTGTTATTGTGGGCCGGCACCGGCGTGCTTGACGTTGGACGCTGCCGGTGCCGTTCCTGTTCTTTTTTTTGGGGGGGGGCGGCTACCGGACGGGCGCGTGTTCGCACATGTTGTATTCGCCGGTTTCCAGCTAGGTGGTGTTGTGTACGATCCGGTCCATGATGGCGTCGGCGTGTGTATGTGTTCAATTGGATGTTGAGGAAAAACACTGCCGAACCCGCCCAACAAACATTGAAGCAATACAATTTCGCGGCTGACCGTGGAGGCGTGTCTGCCGATCAGGCCGGCGATCCGCCGTATGCTTGTCCCGTTGTCGATCTCTATCTGGATGATCTGCCGTTCCTCTTCCGACAGGTGCGAATGCACTTGACCCAAGGTGCGACACCCTTTCACTGGTTATCTGGACAATCTCCAATTTAAAGGGTGTTGCACTTCTAAATAGACAACGGGCACACCCTAGTTTAATGGCGATACTGCTATGCTTGGGAGTTGCTTTCATTGCCATAAAAAGCAATTGAATTTTCGCGTATTTGGAGGAGAGATATGGAATATCAAGAAGAGCTTGCCGTTGTACCGTTGGTGCCGGTTGATGCTACTCCAAGTACGGACACTATGCTGCGTATGGTTTTGAATCATGAAGCGTTGTTGGTTCATCATGTCTTGAATGATTCCCTCTCCGGTCGTCCAGGGCAGGTTGCCCAGGCAACGGGTGCGTTCGCAAAAGCAATCAGTCAGGTTACTGGCGAATTTAATCGTTCCTTTTCAACGGAAGGCCTTTACCGAGTAGTACTTCCGGCCGGTTCGACAGCCAAAGATCTGGTACCGGCTGTAGGTGGCGGATTCCGAGGCATGGTCAGGGCAGCTGGCTCCACGCGCATTTCCGGTCACGCTACTTTGCTTCCAGTTGCGGGTATTGGAGCAACAGTAGCAGTGGGACCGTTGATCGCGACTGTAGCTCTGGCAACAGTTTCTGAAATGCTTGCTCAGCATCAGCAGAATAAGAAGCTTGAATCCATCCAGAAAGCGGTTCAATCTATACAAACACGCATGAGTGATGAAGATCGTGCCGTTCTTGTAACGGCGGAACAGCAAGTGCAAAAAGTGACCGGGTATTTGCTTGATAGGGCTTCTATTCCCAAGATTTCGTCCGCTCCTGCAGCTTTTGGCGATTTGAATACGCTAGCGAATCGGTGGGGTGAACGATTAGTACGGTGGACTGAGACTGTACAACAATATTCCCACAAAGATCGCGTGTACGGGCCGGAACTAATGCTGGCTCTTACCGGTGAGAAAGAGCACGCAGAACAGGCGTTGGAGAATATGGTGGCGCAAACCTATGAGGCGTTGGCGTTGCGCGCTCGCGTCGTCGTTTTGGAAAAGGTTGCTGCAGAATCTGAAAATCAGAACAGATCCTTGCCTCATGTTGAAGCAGCGTTGCGCGCAGAATTGTCTGATATTGCCGCTCAACAGACACAGCTGACCGAATTGATTGATGACCTGAGTGCAATGCCGCTGGACTCTTCCAGGTTGCCAGTGCATGTGGCAGGTCGAGGAATGATTAATACACGCACTAGCTTTGCGCGACTTTCAAAGGCGCTGCATTCCACACCATCAGCGTTGCCCATTCTTGATCAATTCGATCGAATGATACTGGATGCCGCTCCGACTAGCGACGGTTTGTCGATTATTACGCCAGAAGAAAATACGGTTTCAACACCTGAAGCCTGATGGAGAAAGTCGTTGCGCTATACCGGGCGTCTGTTGGAGAACGTGGTGTTCCTTGAACTGATGCGTAGGGAGGGGGATGTGTTCGTCGGGCAAGGCGTAGGCGGCGAGATTGATTTCATTACCAATGGCGCGGGCGGCCCCGATACTATCAGGTGAGCGAATCCGTGCACGACTCGCGAACCTTGGAACGCGAACTGTCGTCGTTGCGCGCAGTAAGGGATAACTATCCGAAGACACTGATCACGCTGGATGATGAACGCCCGGTAGACCACGAGGGGATTAGACAGGTGTATGCCCTGGATTGGTTGCTTGACGGTAATGAGTAAAGCAGATATAAGCCATGGCTGGGATGTTGCATTTGGTGCGGCATCCCAGCCAACGCGTATCCTGAAGTATTCTTGTGCTGAGTTATGAGGAGGGCTGATGGCTGGTTCGTATGGTACGGAGGATTCGCAGAATGAGCGCTATCGGTTGTCGTTCACGGTCGGGGGATTGCTCGCCGAACAGGGGAGGATTATCGCCGCGCTCTTTTCTGGGAACCGCAGCGAGCATGTGAATCCCGATTCGAACCCCGCGAACAGAACAACAGAAGCGAAACACGAAATCGGGGAACGCATAACCCGCATCCGCAAGCAGGCTGTCGAAGAGAACGTGCTCTCCATCCGCACCCGCTCGGCGAACTCCCGCGTTGTCAGCGAGGTATTGAAACGGCTGAGCGCGCTCACCGAGACGGAAATCCACTACCTGGCAGACGATGACACTCCCGCGTCGGATCGTCAGGCATTGATGTGGGTGGCCATGTGCCGGTATTACGCATTGGTGGGAGAATTCGCCAACGAGGTGCTGCGTGAACGGTATCTGATGGGATTCTCAACGCTCACCAAGGATGACTATGACCGGTTCATCCAAGCCCAATCGATGTGGCACCCTGAACTGGAGGAACTCAGCGCGCTCACCGCCGGCAAGCTGCGCTCCAACGTGTTCAAGGCCATGAGCGAGGCGGAATTATGGGAAAAGGAAAGTGACACGCTGCTGCCTTCCCTACTGAGCAAGTCGGTGACCGCTATCCTTGAAAACAGGCCCGAATCATTCCGATTCTTCCCAACGCGGGAACGATGAGGGACAATCAGGGCACCGGAACGCAAGCACAGACAGCTTCATACAAGAGCGCATGAGGAGAGACGGATATGACGAATCCCGATGACGAGATACGTCGGCATCCACGCACCATCGAACAAGACTTCGAAGGGCTGTTCCGCACGATGCGAAGCAAACGCTTCCGCAATGGAGAAGACACCGGTGGCGAGCCGGCGAACTACATCTACGCATACCCTCCCGAACAGGAACTGGAAGTAGAACGCCGAATCCCCATGCTCGTGAACCGTCTGCAAAGCATGGATCCCGTGGATTCCAACGATTCTGCGCCCGGCGTGCTGGTCATCGATTTGTACGAAACAGTGATCCACATCATGCAGGATAATGACATCCTCGAATCGGTCATCGGTCAGGAAGCCGAAATGCACGGCGGCGAAAATGCCGATAATATCGATGGCGATTCGGACGAATGGCCGCACCTGCAGGAGGACGACTTCTATCAGGCGCTCGCAGGCATGTTCGATGTGGATGCGGGCGAGCTGAAAGATGCCCTAGCGAACCAGTACCAAGATGCGGCGGCGGAACAGCGAGCCCACATCGTGTTCCTCACCGGCATCGGCCATGTGTACCCGTATATCCGCGCGCACGCCCTGCTGAACCTTATCCAGGATATTGTTCCCGCCAACACTCCTGTGGTGCTGTTCTTCCCCGGCAAATACGAGAAAACGGCGACGACCGTCTCGGTGATGCGCCTGTTCAACACCTTGGCCGCAGACAATTACTACCGCGCCTTTAGCCTCAATACCATGATTACGGAGGGAGCCAACTCATGAACGACGAGTTGCAACTGAAGCAGATCTTCGTCAAGAACATCGATGAGAAGATCGATGGTGTGGTCAAGGCCAGCGATGACAGCAAAATCGCCGACGAGGTCCGCGAATACGTGCTGACCAACGAGATCCAGACCAATCTCGAACAATTCCTCGACACCTACAACGATCCGACAGCGGATTACACCAACGGCGTATGGATCTCCGGCTTCTTCGGATCCGGTAAATCGCACTTGCTGAAAATCCTCTCCCACATCCTCGGTGACGCCCCCACCCAACACAGCACCGATGACAACAACAGGGAGCCGATCACCCGCACCGAAGTCATCGACAACATGAAAGCCAAGGCGCGCCAGGCTGAAAACCACGAACTTGAAGGGCTGCTGGACGCCAACCTGCGCATTCCGGCCATGTCGCTGCTGTTCAACATCGACAGCATCTCGCAAAAAGGCAGCAAAACCGCGCTGATGGACGCCTTCATCCGCGTCTTCGACGATGCGCGCGGATATTACGGCGCCAACAAATACGTCGCCAAACTGGAACGCGACCTCGACAACAACGGTTGTCTCGAACAGTTCAAGACCGAGTTCGAACGGCTGGCCAACAAGCCCTGGTCCAAAGGCCGTGCACAGGCCGCATTCTCCGGCTCCAAAATAGACCAGGCGTTCACGGCGGCAACCGGCAATGAGGCCCGCGACATCCTCAAGGATTACCAGAAGCAATACAACCCCACCATCGCCGACTTCGCCGATGACGTGCGCGACTGGCTGCAGCGGCAGCCGGACAACTTCCGACTGATATTCCTGGTGGATGAGGTCGGCCAGTTCATCGGCACCGATATCGACCGCATGTTGAACCTGCAGACCGTTACCGAGGAACTGTTCTCCCGCACCAACGGGCGCGTGTGGGTGATCGTCACCTCGCAGGAAGACATCGACGCCGTGGTCGGCGACCGTACGGTCCGCCAAGGACTGGACTTCACCAAGATCAAAGGCCGCTTCGCCATCAATCTGAAACTCTCCAGCGCGGACGCCATCGAGGTCATCCAGAAGCGACTCCTGCTCAAAACCGAACAGGGCGAAGCCGAAACCGAAGAACTCTGGCGCAAGCATCACGACGAATTGGACGCCCTGTTCACCTTCCAAGGCGGTGGCAACACACGCCAATTCCGCGACACCAACAAATTCGGCTCAAAAGAGGACTTCACCGCCATCTACCCACTCATCAATTACGAGTTCGCGTTGTTCCAAGCGGCAATGCGCGGCATGAGCAGTGCCGGATTCTTTGAGGGGCAGCACCGTTCGGTGGGAGAGCGCTCGCTGCTGGCCACGATCAGCAGCGCCTTGGTGGATTACAAGGACAAGCCGGTCGGCACGTTGGTGCCGTTCAGTGCGCTGTATGAGGGGGTGTCCGGCACCATCCAGAGCACGGTGAACCATCGCATCAATCAGGCACCGCGCGAGCTCGATGCGCAAACCTGCCGTTATGCCCTCCCATTGCTGAAGGCATTGCTTCTGGTCAAACACGTCGAAGGCTTCACAGCCAACGTACGCAATCTGCGCATTCTCATCCTCGATCGGTTCGATGAGAACATCCCTGAACTGGAACAGCATATCCGTGATACGTTGGACACGCTTGAACGTCAGAACTACGTGCACCGCACCGGCGACGTATACGAGTATCTGACCAACGACGAACAGGCCATCGAGAACGAGATCAAAAACGTCGATGTCGAGGACCGGCAGATCCGCTCCCGCATCGGCAAGATCATCAGTGGCGACATTCTCGGCTCTCCGCAGGTGAATTACGGGCAAGGCCGGCAGAAGATACCATTCCGCTACGGACTGTCCATTGACGGCATCGCGCAAAGCACGCAACGCCCCATAACGCTGAACATCATCACGCCGATGGATTCCGCCGAACGGGATGCCAAGATTCTCCAATCCGCAGGGATACGTGACGAACTGCGTGTGATTCTTGATGACAATCCGCTGCTTCTCCGTGATATCTATACGCTCGAACGCACCGAAAAATACTTGAAGCTGCACGCCAACGAGCAAGGTGCACGCAAACGCATCATCGATAACAAGCGCGATGACCTTGCGCGTATGCAGGTCGGATTGAAAGCAACGCTGTCCAAGGCATTGTCCGCCGCCACCCTGGCCTACAACGGTGCGACGCTGGAAACAACAGCCCGCGAGGATGCGGCAAGCGTCGTGACAGAGGGATTGCAGACGCTCATCGGTCGCCTGTACACGAATCTGGGCATGGTGGATGGCCTGGCTTATTCCGAAAAGGACTTGCCTGTCGTTCTGGCTGATGCAGATGCCAACGCCGATAGCGCAACGCTCGCAGAGACCGATTCGGTGCGCAACGGCCTGGATCTGCCGGCTCAGGAAGTCTGCGATTACGTCACCGGTGAGATTCGGAAAGATCTTACGCCGACGGTTCGTAGCATTGTCCAGCATTTTGAAGGTGTGCCGTATGGGTGGCCGTTGGCGGACACCTTGGCGTGCCTGTGCCACCTGTATGGTGCCGAGCGTATTCATCTTGTGCTTGATGGCAGCCGTGTGCCGCGCACGGATGTGGTCAAGTATCTGACGAATCAGAAAAAGACCGAGAGCATGGGCGTGGCGATTCCAAAATCGTATGATTCCGGAAAACTCAAGGAACTGCGCGGCTTTGCCGGCGACTACCTCGGCCTGACGGCAGGCAAACTGCCGGCCGACGCCGAGGAGATGGCACAAAGCATTAAGAACGGGTTGAATGCGGAGATCACCAGAATCGAAGCGCTGAGAAATGCCAATGGCCGGTTCGCGTTCGTCGCGCAACTTGATGAACCTGTACGGCGTCTGCGTGCGGTGGCTTCCATGCCCGATGATTGGATTCTGGAATCCTTCCCGACCGAGAGCGAGGAGATCAACACCGATCGGCTGCTCGATGATAAGGAAGAGATCATCGACCCGATTCTTAAGGTGCTCAACGGCGTGCAGCGGGGAACGCTGGTTTCCGGTTTGGACTGGATCACGACCAACGACTCGAACTTCACACTAGCCTCTGCCAAGATTCAGAAGGAACGCGACGAGGTTCGAGCCATCGCTGATGACCCCATGTTGTTCCGCGGCAACAAGGTCAACCTGTTCAATACGCGACTGACCGTGTTGAAGGAACATCTTGAGGCATGGATAGGCGAGGAGCGGGAACATGCGCTTGAGGTCGTGCAAACCGTGCGCGGCAACATCATTGGCATCGATTCCTACCGCAACGCCCGCGAGGATGCGCAGCACAATGCTTTGCATACTTTGGAAGGCGCGGCCAGCAAGATCAACGACGCGAAGTACATCGCCGACATCCGTCAGACCGCCGATACGGTGAAAGGCAATCTGTACCTGGCACTGGTCAACCGGTTGGATGCCGCGAGGCAACAGGCGGAAGTTCAGCCAGATGCCGTCGCCGTCCATGACGGTCCGGTCGTCTCCACTGAATCCGTCGAGAGTGGGGATACGGAGCCCAAGCATGTCGATGTCTCGGTTGAGCCAACCGCACAACCGGTAAACCGCAACATCCGTGTGACCCCGCCCCGACCGAAGCCCATGCTGGTCACCGAAAACGATGTGGACGAGTTCCTGGATGAATACCGCCATGAGCTCATCGCCGCCATTCGTGCTGGAAAGCGTATTCTGCTATGAACACGAACAAGATGCAGTCGTTTGCCGCCGAGGCGCGAACTTCGCTGATGAAGGCGGTTCGCGCTCGCATCGACCTGCACCGCAAGTACAACTTCATCAACTACCTGCCGGCCTACATCAACATCAAACATCCCGGCGGTGGGTTCGACCTCACCGGGAAGATCAAGGCCACCAACTTCGTGCAGAAAAAGAACGAGGAGCACGCCAAGCCAGACCTTGTGGCCAAGCCGGTCGTGAAGCTCGCGCAGGCAGAGACTTTTGAGCTGACCGAGGCCAAGGAGGAGCGGCTTTCGCAGATCATCGCCGAGATAAAGAGGCAAGTGCTCGGCATTTTCACCGACGAGATCTACCAGAGCCTCAGAAGCGCGTAAGGAGCTTGCCATGTTCGACCGTTTTCGCCTGAAGGAAGTGCTCGTAGAGTACAAGAAGGACTTCGTCCCAAAGCAGTGGGGCGACGAGAAGTACAAGTGGGAGGCCGTGAAGCACTTCCAGGACAACTGGGACGTGAACGCGCCCGACTTCGCCGACATGCTCGAGCGGTCGCTGGCCAAGACCGATAACCTCCTGGCATCGATGAACAACTTTCCGGCGAGGATGATCGGGGGCTTCGCTAAGACCGCGCCGGAAGAGGTGCGCTCGATGTTCATCGCGCTCTTCGACGAGAGCCGGGACTACTACGAGCGCGTGGACGAGTTTAAGATGCAGTCCTCGATCCTGCTGGAGAAGTACGGCAACGGCGCGGGTCAGCACTACCAGACCGAAAACGCAGTCACCACCTACCTGTGGCTGCGCTACCCGGACAGGTACTACATCTACAAGTTCGGCGAGGTGAAGAAGGCCGCCGAAGAGCTCGGCGCCGACTACCGCTTCAAGAAGGGCGCTTACGCAGACAACGTACGCAATCACCTCGCGTTCTACGACGAGCTGTGCGAGGCGCTCAAAGCCGATAAAGATCTGGCCGCCATGCTGCGCTCACAGCTCACTCCGGATTGCTACCCCGACCCGGAGCTGCGCACGCTCACCATTGATGTCGGCTTCTATATCAGCCGCTACGTCGCGGGCAAGCAGGATACGCCCGCAGCCGACTGGTTTCCCGCGAAAGAGGAGTATGATCCCGGCCTTTCCGCAGATGACTGGGAGGCGCTGCTCTGTGACGAGTCGGTGTTCACCGAGGGCGCGCTCAAGATCGTCCGCCGCCTCAAGGACTACGGCGGCGAGGCAACCTGCAAGCAACTCTCCGTGAAATACGGCGAGTCGAGCCAGTTCTACCTGAGCGGGTCGGTTGGCCTTGCCAAGCGCGTGGTCGAGAAGACGGGCTGCCCGGTACTCACTGATGACAACGAGAACCCGAAGTGGTGGCCGGTGCTCTACGTTGGCCACAATGCGGGCAAAGACGAGGACGGAAGTTTCATCTGGCGGCTGCGCGACGAGCTGGCAGAGGCCCTTGACTGCATCGACTTGACCCAGGTTCGCCTCCGTGCTGAGGCCGAGGGTGGCGAGGACGATCGTGGGTACTGGTGGCTCAACGCCAACACCAAGATCTGGAGCTTCGCCGACATCGCAGTCGGAGAGGTGCAGTCCTACACGCTCTACAACGAGAACGGCAACAAACGCCGCATCTTCCAGAACTTCCTGGACGCCAAGGCCGGTGACATGGTCATCGGATACGAGTCGACCCCCGTGAAGCAGATTGTCGCCATCGGCAAGGTCTCCGCCGAGCAAGATGGCGAGAGGCTCTACTTCGAGAAGGTCGAGGGCCTCTCCACGCCCATTGACTACCAGACCCTGCACGACTGCCCGGAGCTGGAGAAGATGGAGTACTTCGTCAACCCGCAAGGCAGCCTCTTCAAGCTAACGCCCGGCGAGTACGACTTTATCCTCGACCTCATCCGTGAGGAGAACCCCATCGTCGAGGAGACGAAGACCGAGACCTACACCGAGGACGATTTCCTCGAGGACGTCTACATGTCCGAAGAGCGTTATGAGCAGCTGGTGGCGGTTCTGCGCAACAAGAAGAACATCATCCTGCAGGGCGCTCCGGGCGTCGGGAAGACCTTCTGCGCCAACAGGCTCGCCTGGTCGATGATGGGCGAGAAGGACGACAGCCGCATCGAGTTCGTGCAGTTCCACCAGAACTATTCCTACGAGGACTTCATGATGGGCTACAAGCCCGCTGGCGAGGGGTTCGAGCTGAAGTACGGCGTGTTCTACCGCTTCTGCCAGAAGGCCGCCAACCAGCCGGACAAGGAGTTCTTCTTCATCATCGACGAGATCAACCGTGGCAATATGTCCAAGATATTCGGCGAGCTGCTGATGCTCATCGAACGCGACTACCGAGGCACCAAGGCCACGCTGGCATACAACGGCCTGTCCTTCAGCGTGCCCAAGAACCTCTACATCATCGGCATGATGAACACCGCCGACCGCTCGCTTGCCATGATCGACTACGCGCTGCGCCGCCGCTTCAGCTTCTTCGAGATGGAGCCGGGTTTCGACTCCGAGGGCTTCGTCGCCTACCAGAAGTCGCTTGACAACGAGGTGCTCGACGAGCTGGTGGCGCGGGTCAAGGAGCTCAACGCCGAGATAGCACGCGACCGCTCCCTCGGGCGCGGCTTCTGCATCGGCCACAGCTACTTCTGCGGGCGCGACGTTGCCGACGAGGAATGGCTGCGCGAGGTCGTGGACTACGACATCCTGCCGATGCTTACCGAGTACTGGTTCGACGACGAGGCCAAGCTGCACCGCTGGGAGAACAGCCTGCACGGGGTGTTCCAGCGATGATCAAGGACAAGAGCATATTCATCAAGAACGTCTACTATATGCTCTCCTACGCGTTCCAAGACCTGCGCCCCGACCGCGAGGACGATGTCGCGGGCGAGGATTTCGAGCGCATCCACGACCTGTTCGCGTCCATTCTCGCCAAGGGCATCGCCCGCCAGCTCAAGCAGGGCCTCTACCGCGAGTACGTGAACCACGTGGAAGACCTGTCGGTGCTGCGCGGCAAGGTCGAGATGGCGGGAACCATCAGGAACCGGCTCGCCCGTAGCTGCCGCGTGTCATGCAAATACGACGAGCTCTCCGAGGACAATCTGCTCAACCAGATCCTGAAGACGACGGCCATGTTGCTTCTGCGCCGCGGGGACGTGAGTACCGAACACCGCGACGAGCTGAAGAAACGCATACTGTTCTTCGCCACCGTGAGTGAGGTGGAGCCTGCGGACATCCGCTGGTCATCCATCCGCTTCACGCGCAACAACCAGAGCTACCGGATGCTGCTGTCAGTGTGCCAGCTGGTCATCGACGGCATGCTGCTCACCGACGAGCGCGGCGAGATGCGCCTGATGACCTACATCAAGCCGCAGTACATGGAGCGTCTCTACGAGAAGTTCATCCTCGAGTACTACCGCAAGGAATGTGGTCTCGCTCAGGCCAGCTCCCCGCAGATCAAGTGGGCGCTCGACGACGGGATAGGCACGATGCTCCCCACCATGCAGAGCGACATCGTGCTTTCGCGCGGGGAAACGGTTCTCATCATCGATGCGAAGTACTACACGCATACGTTGCAGGAGAACTGGGATACTCACACCATCCACTCGAACGACCTGTACCAGATCTTCACCTACGTGAAGAACAAGGAGGCTGAGCTTGCGGGCGGGCCGCACGAGGTGAGCGGCATGCTGCTCTACGCCAAGACCGACGAGGAGACTCAGCCCGATGGCGTCTACCAGATGAGCGGCAACCGGATCAGCGTGCGCACGCTCGACCTGAACCTGCCCTTCGAACAGATCGCCGCCCAGCTCGACGCTATAGCCGAGCAGCACTTCGCCAAGGAGGCGGTTGCCGTATGAGGGAGATTGGGCTGTCAAGAACGATTTAACGTTTCCCTGAACCTTTTAACGATTCCTATTTGAGAGAGCGAGGTGGGTGCATATGAGAACGGCAACAAGAACAGTCGAGCGGAGTAAAGCCGAGGCACTTGGTGCGTGGGCAGCTCTCGCCAGTTGTCTGCTGGCAACTGAAGCCGCAGGTAAGAGCCGCGTTTCTGCTCAGCACAGCACCGACCCCGCAACAGGGCTTTGTATCAAAGACGGCAACTTGTTAGACTCCACCTGTGGTTCTGGTCATATGTTTTCTTATGCCTTCGGCCTTCGCTACAGCATCTACGATGATGTCGGCTACTCCGTCAACGAAATACCCGATCCGATTCTGGGGGTTAATTCATGCGATAGCATGGAGAACTGGTCTCTGCATAACGAATAAGGTTCGGCAGGAGAAACCGAGAGACGTTTTCACGATTATCGGTGTGGATGGACGTAAAGGAAGAGCCAAAGCAATGAACACGAACAAGTTGCAGTCGTTTGCCGCCGAGGCGCGAACCTCGCTGATGAAGGCGGTCCGCGCTCGCATTGATGCCGCACTGGAGCCGAATTCTTTGGCTCAGTCCGACAGCCCGCGTGCATACCGGGAACTGACCGAAGAGATCCAGCGCAACGGCGGCGGTGAACAGGGCAGGGCAAAGACCGCCGAGCGTCATGCCTACCGCTGGTTCAACCGCATCATCGCTCTGCGGTACATGGACGCCAACGAGTTCACCGGCGTGCATGTGGTGTCCGGTGAGGAACTGGATAATCCAAATGCGCTGCCCGCAGTGCTGTCGGCGGCGAAGCGCGGCGAATTCGAGGATGAGATATTCGGGGGAGTAGGCACAAAATCAAAGGTGCTGCCTACTATTCAGGCATTGCTTGACGGCGGCAAGCCCAGCAACGACCCGCAGGGAGACGCCTATGGTCTGCTGTTGCGCTCCTACTGCGATTACTGGCACAAGTGCCTTCCGTTCATGTTCGACGACGCCGGTGCCGCCGATGAGATCCTGATGCCCGCCGACCTGCTTGCCAAGGATTCCGTGCTGCGCAAGGCCGTCGAAGTGATGAGCGTGGCCGACTGCGTGGGCGAGAGCGATGAGGGCAACGTCGAGATTATCGGCTGGCTCTACCAGTTCTATATCTCCGAACGCAAAGACGAGGTCATGGCCGGCTTCAAGAAATCCAAGAAGGCCGGAGCTGACGAGATTCCCGCCGCCACCCAGCTCTTCACTCCCGACTGGATCGTGCGGTATTTGGTCCAAAACACCGTAGGCCGCCTCTGGACCCAGAACCACCCAGAATCCCAACTCCACAACACCTGGGAATACTACATCGACCCGGTTGGGGAAGACGCCGGAGAGATCCTCAAGATCGATTCTCCCGAAGACCTCACCGTCTGCGACCCCGCCTGCGGCTCCGGCCACATGCTCACCTACGCCTTCGACCTCCTCTACAGCATCTACGACGAAGCCGGCTACTCCGCCAACGAAATCCCCGGCCTGATTCTGGAACACAACCTCTTCGGCATGGAGATCGACGAACGAGCCGCCAACCTCGCCGCCTTCGCCCTCACCATGAAGGCCCGGGGCAAATACCGCCGCTTCTTCCGCAAAGGCCGCCAAGTCCAACCTAACATCCAACGCATCACACCGGAACGTTTCACCGATGACGAAGTCACCGAACTCAACGACCTCTACCACGTGACCTTCGACACCGACACTTGGAACACCTACCAAAACGCCGACACCTACGGTTCCCTTATCCAACCGCCCACAGAATTGGCGGCTCTAGCCTCAGCCCCCTCTGACGAGGGGGCTGTCGAGCGTAGCGAGACTGGGGGGGAGAACACCCTTTTCGATGAGGGTTTGACCAAACGTGCCAACCTCGTCCTCACCCAAACCCGCTACCTCTCCCGCCAATACGCCGCGGTAGTGGCCAACCCGCCCTACATGGGTTCGGGCAACATGGGCAACGAGCTTAAGAAGTTCGTCAACGACCATTACAAGGACGGCAAAGCCGATCTCTTCGCCGCATTCATATATCGCCTGCTGTTGATGGTTCCTGAGCATGGCCGACTTGGCTTTATGTCGCCATACGTGTGGATGTTCATTAGTTCTTATGAACAGCTACGTAAACAAATAATCGAGCACGAGCATATATCTTCTCTGATTCAACTGGAATACTCTGGCTTTGATGGTGCTACTGTGCCGATTTGTACTTTTGTGCTCGGCAAAGGACAATCGACAGAGCATAGTTCCTTTGTTCGATTAAGTGATTTTGTTGGTGCAAAACAACAGGCTCCCCGGTCGAGGGAGATTATTGCAGCTCATCGCGCTGTTGCTGAGGGTTTATCTGTTGAAGATGCGCCAATGTCCAAACATTTCTACGTCTGCAAACAACACGATTTCGCCCAAATCCCCGGCTCCCCAATTGTGTATTGGTTCCCGGAAGAGCTTCTAAATAAATTCGGTACACAATCACTTGGCAGTCAGATGCGGTTCGCTATCGGTATGATAACTGGCGATAATAATCGTTTTGTACGTTATTGGTTTGAGGTTTCAACGTCTGAAACTGGCTATGGAATGACTCGGACACAGGCTGTGGAAAGTGGGGCCATATGGTTTCCCTATGCGTCCGGCGGCGAGTTTCATAAATGGTATGGGAATAATACCAAATTGGTGAATTGGAAGAACGATGGCCATGCACTCCAGACAGTTAAAACAGCAGATGGCGCGAGAGTCCAAGCTCATAATTTCAATCTTGACCGAATTTTCAAGACCGGAATAAGTTGGACGACAATTACGAGTGGAGAACCCTCTTTCCGTATTCAAGATAATGGATTCCTTTTTGCGGATGCTGCTGGTGTCGCACAGGGGGACAAGGCCGTTGAAGCACTTGGTATGTTAAATTCTTCATATTCATCATTTGTTCTAGGGGGTATCAATCCAACTATTAATATGCACCCGGGCTACTTGGAGAAGTTACCCAAGCTCATTTTCCCGGATGATGATCTATGCATGTCTATTGTCACGAGTCTGGTTTCGGTAGCTCGCTCGGACTGGAACTCTTATGAGACTTCGTGGGGTTTCACCAGATTAGGGATTCTAGATACGATTGATATTAAGTCTTCTCTGCAGGTGATTCCTATGAGGGAAGTAACTGAGGATGTCCTCGATAAGGGGAGTTTACGCACGATCATTCCGACATATATCGAACGATGCAAACATATCACTGAAGAGCAACGTCAACGTGAAATCAAGAACAACGAACTCGTGGCGGACGCCTACGGTGTGCGCAATGAAGTGCCATGCGACGTACCGATCGAACGAGTGTCGCTGAAACGTAATCCAGCATTCGCATACCCGAAGAACACGCCTGCCGAGCGTGACGAACTCATGACGCGAGATATCGTCAAGGAGATCGTCTCCTATGCGGTCGGCTGCATGTTCGGTCGCTACTCGCTCGACAAGCCCGGTCTGATTCTCGCTTCCCAAGGTGAGACTCTCGCCGACTATCACGCGCAGATCCCGAATCCCTCGTTCGAGCCCGACTCGGACAACGTCATCCCCGTCACCGAGGATGAATGGTTCGAGGATGACATCGTGGCCCGATTCAGGCAGTTCCTCAGCGTGGCCCTCGGCGAGCAGCATCTTGAGGAGAACATAGCCTACATCGAGCAGGTGCTGGGCAAGTCATTGCGCAAATACTTCGTCAACGATTTTTATGACGACCACGTCAAGATGTACAAGAACCGACCGATCTACTGGATGTACTCCAGCCGTACCGACAAGAAGGGCGCGTTCAAGGCGCTGGTCTATCTGCACCGCTACACGCCGGCCACCACCAACAACGTGCTGTCGTACCTTCGCGACTTCACCGCCAAGCTTCATGCCCAGTCCGAACGGCTCGCGCAATCCGACAAGGCCAGCGAGGTTCGCCAGGGCGAAAAGCTGCAAACCGTCATCAAGGAATGCGCCGACTACGAGCGCGACATCCTCTACCCGCTCGCCACCCGCAACCTCCCCATCGACCTCGATGACGGCGTCCTAGTCAACTACCTGCGCATGGGCAAAGCCCTCCGCATCATCCCCGCAATCGAAAAGAAACGCACCACCGTCCAATCCTGGACCTGGCCCATTCATATGTTAGGAGAGTGATTTGATGGCGGGATCGTTAGCTGAATATGATGCACTTGAAGATTGCACACGCAATATTTTTGGCCGTGTTATGTGGTCTCACAAGATACAGGAGAAACAGGCAGACATTTATCTATTTAAGTCAAAAAGGTTGACAATATGCAGTATTGTGCTTTCTTCGATTGTGTCAGGCGGACTCGTAGCAGCGTTATTTATTGACCCTTTTTGGCTAAAATTGGTTTCAACATTAATGTCTTGTATTTCGACAATTCTGATTGCTGTCATTAAGAGATTTGATTTTGAAAAACTGATTCAAAATCATAGGGAATTCGCAACCCGATATCTTGCAGTAAAAGATCAACTAATGTTACTGCTTTATCAAATACGTTTGCATGACAAGGATCGCGATTTCTTAGAAGAAGAGCTTCGCTCTCTTGTTTCAAAGGTATCTGAAATTAATTCTATAGCGCCACAAACTACAAATTGTGCAGTTAGTCTCGCGTCAGCTGCCTTGCATAAACATAAAGATGATGACATAACCGATGAAGAGATAAACAGTGGGCTCCCTCCATCACTAAGAAAGGAATGTAAGAAATGAATTTTTACGTTCAGAAGCATGCTGGAGTTATCAATCAAGAAACTCGTGGGTTAATCGCGAAAAGGTACCGGACTGTTACTAAGGCTATTAACCGAGAGTTTTATAATTCGTATAGCGAAGTTGAGCACAGCTTGTATGTAGGTTCTTATGGTCGTTACACAGCAGTCGATACAAGTGACATTGACATTATGGTAATTCTTCCTCGTGAAGAGTATGAACATTATGATTCGTATCGCGGTAATGGACAATCTCGATTATTGCAATCGGTTCGGAATGCTATTAAGCAAGCATATTCTATGAGTGATGTACGCGCAGATGGCCAAGTAGTAAAAATTGCCTTTAGTGATGAGATGAAGTTTGAGATACTGCCGGCTTTTGTCTCTATGGATTGGGGAGGGAATACTATATATGAGTATCCCGATTCCAACCAAGGCGGTAATTGGCTTTCGAGTAATCCCAAGGCTGAGCAAGAAGCCATAAAGCAAAAAAATAGATCTTCTAATGGTCTGCTTGTTGATACCTGTAGGCATATGAGGGTGGTTCGTGACTCTTGTTTTAAAAGCTACCATCTTTCAGGAATTGTCATTGACAGTTTTGTTTATTCCGCTATTAAAGATTGGCGTTGGTGTAATCCCGGTGTTCCTTCTTCCTCTCCTAAAGGTTCATACGAGGAAATAATTCTTAGGTATTGGGAAGACTCCATTCAGTTTTCTCCTAATTCTTTGACAGCACCAGGAAGTGGAGATTCCGTCAATGTGCAGAAGAGCAATGAATGCTTAGGTAAAGTGCTGCGATATATGGCGGGTAAATAACAACGTTGGTGATTATATGAGCATTGATAGAGGTGAATCAAAAAAACGCCGAGTACAAAGTCGCTCTACCTGACCGCAGTATCAAGTACACGAAGACTGCGGTTGCGTTCGCCAATGGCGAGGGCGGGCGTATCGTGTTTGGCATCGAGGACTAGACACTGCGTGTGGTGGGTGTGCCGGCACCACACGGCAGGCGGATGCCGCCACCATCAAGGAACTATTGTTCGAGGGCAGCAACCGGAGCTTCGACCAGGGTACTGAAAATGCTCGGAAAATGCACTCAAATGGTGTTGAGTGCACTGACAGTGCGCTCAACGTGCACGGTGAGAGCATCAACAGTGAATCGATGGCCCGGCTTGACGAACAGCAACGCAAAGTGCTGGACATGCTTGTGCAGAACGGTCCAATGAAATCGTCATCCATAGCGGATCAGCTGGGTGTGCAAAAAAGACGTGCGATAGACATACTGAATGACATGACGGATAAGGGAGTGATTCAGAGAATCGGTGTCAACCGCTCAATTGCCTATGCAGTACAGCGAGGAGCACAAAAATCGCGCGAGGTCATAGATACGCTATAAGCTGATTCATTAGTCAGTAGCAATGCGAGACTTCCAAGAGCCGGGGGTAGTCCTCCGGCATTTTTTTTGTATGGAGGGAGCGGTCAATGTCGATTATCGGCGGACGACGGGCAACCTGTGGACGGAGAAGAGGACGGTGAATGAGCGGTAATACGCAGATTGGTCGTTTGTTGGCGACACGTTTCGCGCCATTCGACGGCACTCCGCATAGCGAAGGGCGCGTGGTTTTCTGGCATGACGAGGTCGGTGAATTCTCCGAAGAAGTGGACAGCATCGTTGGGCCGGAAGCGGAGAACGAAGCGCTGCGCGATGTTGAGCTGGTTCGTCTGGAACGCAATCCGTTCGCACTGAAATACCGGATCATGCTTGCAGAACTAACCACCAAATTCCTGGTATATGTGGAAGGCAAACTGCCGGCCAATGAAGACAATTGGCTGCTGGATCTTGAAATCGCCTATGGTCCTTGGTTCACTGCGGACAAGCTGTCGATGATCCTCAACGAGTTGTTCCCGCGTGAGGCATCCGCCGAAACGCGCCGTGATTGGCTCGCCATCATGCAGCGGTGTAAGCCGTTCTTTGATGATGACGATTTGGTTCAAGCCTTGCAGCAACGATTGCGTGCGGAAGACGATGCCAAGACCTTCCAAGCGAAGATGATCGCATCGCTGCTGGGATTGCCAGTCGGCGAACATAGCTTGCAGGCCATCTGGCGGGAGCTGCTCACGCAATACGCCAAAGACTCCGCTCGCGGCATCGAGACAATCGAGGCCATGGGATTGGCCGACTACCACTGGGCGGGCACGCGCGGCATCTACAGATTTGACTCCGGCAATCAACTGAACAAGCCCACGGTGAAGGATTTCGTGATCTGGCTGTTCCGTCTCGCCTGGAACGGGTTCAGCGATGCCGAGAATAGCATCGACTATTACGCGAACGTCCGCCGCGACTTCGATACCTGGCGCAATAACCCGAAAACCACTCCGGTGATACAGAGGCTGGCGAGTGAGGTGTTTCCGGATCTGTCGCTGGATAGCACCATCGCCACCATGAGCCTGGCCGAACTGGAACAGCACGACGTATTCAGTGAAGTCGACGAGCAAATCGTGGAACTGCTCTATGAGGCATTGGACAATGCGGACGTGACCGATGAAGACGTGCAGCGCATCATCGCCGCCCGCCGATACGGCCTCTGGTTCACCCGGTTCGCCAATGATTACGACATCATCGCGTCCGCGAGCGCGCTGCGTGCCATGCTGCGGCAATGCCAGCCCATTGTGGAGTCCATCACTTCGCCGCAAAGTGGATTCGAGGCTTATACCAATTCGCTCTACCAAGTGGACGGCTGTTACCGGCGCTTCATCGCGGCGTGGAAAATCGGTTCCCCATCGCGGGACAGGGACATCGCGGACAGTCTGGAACGGGAGTACTCCAGGTACCAGTCCGAGCTTGGCGTCGCATGGCAGCGGCAGGTCGGCAAGATGGACAGTTGGGCGATTGCGGGTATACCCTCCCAAACCGAGTTCTATGCGCGCAATGTGAAGACGGTGACGGATGCGCATAAGAAGATTGCGGTCATCATTTCCGACGCGCTGCGTTACGAAGTCGCCGAGGAATTCTGCAGGAAGCTCAATGAGCAAAGCCGGTGGACCGCGTCCATGGCGGCTCAACTCAGCACGCTGCCCTCGTATACCCAATTGGGCATGGCGGCGTTGCTGCCGCATACGGACCTGTCCTTGGATACAAAGAAGCATTATTATGCCGTTGTGGATGGGAAGGATGCGAGCGGTACGCCGGCTCGTGCCGCGATTCTCGCCGAAGTCGGAGGCTCCGTCATAGAGGCGGAGGATCTGCTCAACATGAAGCGAGATGAATACCGCAATCTGGTGAAATCCTGCAACGTGCCGTACGTGTACCACAACACCATCGACGCCATTGGCGATAAGGAAGCCAGTGAATCCGGAACCTTCGAGGCGTGCAGTCGAGCGATTAATGAGCTTGAAGCGGTAGTGAAGCGCCTATCCAACGCGAACATCACCAATATGATCGTCACCGCCGATCATGGCTTCCTCTACCAGAATCACGATGTATCGGATGCGGAATGGCTCAGCGAACGGCCATCCGGCGATGCGATATGGAAGGAAAGCCGACGCTTCGTCATCGGGGCCAACTTGGTCAGCAAGCCCGCGTTCACCACATTCAGTGCGGCACAGGTTGGTTTGCGGGATATGGTAGGCGAAGGCGTGACGATTCAGGTGCCCAATGCCATCCATCGCCTTCGTATCAAAGGGCCGGGCGTGCGATACGTGCACGGCGGGGCTTCTTTGCCGGAGATCGTGGTGCCGATCGTGCACATCAGCAAGGGGCGGTCCGCCTCGGAAGACGTGCGCAAAGTGAGTTTCAGAATCCAGCAGACGACCGACCGCATCACCACTGGTCAGATCACGGTCGACTTCCTGCAGACCGAGCCGGTGGGCGGCAAGGTGTCCGAACGAACCGTGCTGGCCGGCTTGTGGGGCGTTTCAGCGGATGGCAAGGGCGTGCTTATCTCTAATGAGGTGCCCATTGCGTTCAACTCCACCAGCAAGGATTCCGCTGACCGCCACGTGCCTGCCACATTCCTGCTGGCCGGCGATGCCGACCAATTCAACAACACAACCGTCGAATTGCGTGTGAGCGAGCAGATTCCCGGCTCCAGCCAGATGCGTCAGCTGGACGTGAAGGCGGAGTATCTGCTCAAGCGCGGCTTGTTCACCGATGACGGATTCGATTTCTGAAGTTGAATGTGTCGTTGCCGAATGTGTCTTCGGCGAAATGAGATTGGGCGTAAGGTGGGATTATGGCAGATGAATCCAATGAGGTGAGCGGGTCGTTGACTGGTGCTGGTGCTGGTGCTGGTGCTGGTGCTGAGGGCGGCGTGGCGGCTCTCGTAATGAGCAATCTGGACCGCAAGATCACCGATGACTTCTCGCAATACACGGTGCGCAAGGATCTGGTCAGCGAAGTCAAAGGCAATGCGCTGGTGCCGTCGTATGTGCTGGAATACCTGCTGAGCAAATACGCGACCACCACCGACCAGGAGAGCATCAATGCCGGCGTGAAGCGCGTTCGCGACATTCTTGCGGACAATTACGTTCATCGCGAGGAAGCGAACCTCATCCAATCGAAGATTCGCGAGAAAGGCCGATACCAGGTTATCGACAAGGTACAGGTCGCGCTTAACGAAAAACTCGACCGTTACGAGGCCACATTCGAGAATCTTGGCATCAGTCGCGTGGTTGTCGATTCCATTACGGTGGACAAGAATCCCAAGCTGCTGGTCACGGGCATCTGGTGCATGTGCACGCTGGTATACGCCTATTCCGGCGACCGCGACGAGGTGCCGTGGCGTTTGCATCGGCTCATGCCCGTGCAGATGTCGCATGATGACCGCGAAAACTATCTGGCCATGCGCGCGAAGTTCACCGCGGGGGAGTGGATCGACCTGCTGATGCAATCGGTCGGATTCAACCCGGATCTGTTCGGCGACCGCGCCAAACTCCTGCACTTGGTGCGCATGATCCCGTTCGTGGAACGCAACTACAATCTGATCGAGCTTGGACCAAAGGGCACCGGCAAGTCGCATATCTATTCCGAATTCTCGCCGCATGGGATGCTCATTTCCGGTGGCGAGGTGACGGCGGCGAAGCTCTTCGTGAATAATGCGAACAAGCAGATCGGCTTGGTGGGCTACTGGGATACGGTGGCGTTCGATGAGTTCGCAGGCAAAGCCAAGAAGGCCGACAAGGCTCTTGTGGACATCATGAAGAACTACATGGCCAACAAGAGCTTCTCGCGCGGCACCAATGTGACGCAGGCCGAGGCATCCATGGTGTTCGTGGGCAACACCTCGCACAACGTGCCATACATGCTCAAGAACTCCGACCTGTTCGAGGAGCTGCCGGTGCAATACCATGACCCGGCGTTTCTTGACCGCATCCACTATTACCTGCCCGGGTGGGAATTCGAGCAGATTCGTACGGAGATGTTCACGAGCGGATATGGCTTCGTGGTGGACTACCTGGCGGAGATATTGCACAACCTGCGCAACGTGGATTACGGATCGGCGTTCGAGAAGTATTTCAAGCTGTCGCCGTCGCTGTCCACACGAGATAAAGATGGTGTGCGTAAGACCTTCTCCGGCCTGATGAAGCTGATCTATCCATCCGGACAGGCCACGGCCGAACAGATGGAACCGCTGCTGCGTTGCGCCATCGAAGGGCGCAAGCGTGTCAAGGATCAGCTGTGCCGCATCGACTCCACCATGGCAGCGGTGGATTTCAGCTACACGCGGGCTGGCTCGGTGGAGCCGGTCGCCGTGCATGTGCTGGAGGAGGATGATTACCCGGAGCTGTATTGGCGCGGTGGGCATGATGAGCGTGACGAGGCAGAGAGAGGTACGGTTGCTCCTGTTGCACTCGCTGATGACGCTAGTCTCGGTGTTGAGAAGGTTGATAACACTACTTCTGACGTGCCTGCTGGAGATTCCATCGGTTCTGTTGATGACAAAGCTGCTGCCTCAGCTGACGTAACTCATAAAGTTGATAACGCGAATGAAACAGAGTCTTCGTCGCCAGTACTTGCCACTGAGTCTACGGCTACGTCTTTGTCTACTCTTGCGCGCGTGCCATCTTTGTCTCCCATTGAGCGTGCCGCTACAACGGCCAAGGAAGGACATGTCGAATTCGCTGAAAGCCAGCGAGGTGCCACATATAATAAGCTGTTCGGTCCGTATGTCGCTGGTGCGACGCAGATTACGCTCAAGGACCCGTATATTCGTAAGACTTATCAGGTGCGCAACCTCGCGGAGTTTCTTGAAACCGTGTACACATACACTAATCGTTCAGACGAAGTGCATGTGCATTTGATTACCGGATGCGATGAGGAGTATCCCGACCGGCAAATCGATAATCTCAGCCAAGTGCAAGCAACGTTCGGCACATTAGGCATTGCGTTGACCTACGAATTCAGCGAGTCCGGGCACGATCGTTCCATAGTCACCGACACCGGATGGCGGGTCATCTTGGGCCGCGGCTTGGACATCTACCAGCGTTACAGCGACAACGACTGGCTCAATCCACTGACCAGGCAGCAGAAACTTCGTCGCGTGAAGGAATTTTCGGTTACGTATCAAAGGAGATAGTAGAGATGGGCTATGTAGATGAAGGATATGAAGAACTCTATTCTGATATAAATCGGTTGGGGAGAGGACCGCAGGAATCATATGAAGCTCTGTGTTCAAAGAGTGATTCTGAAGTACTTGATTTATTTTGGGATATGTATTTAAGCATAAGAGAACCGAAAGTGCAGCCTTCTCTCTTCTCTTTCTCTCCTTCGCAATCACTTTCTGGAGGTAGATTTCCTTGTGCAGATATTAATTGTCGGCTAAGGAATGCTCAACGATTATGTAATTTTTCTGTGATGTATGCGGATAATGTCTTCGTTCCTTTTCCTCTCAATGATTTACTAAAAGAGGCAGAATCCAATTCATCTCTAGATAGAAATCTATTTTTAGATGCATTGATTCTCATTAAAATGTATGAGCCACTTGTGAGGGCTGGTTTACTTTATTTCCAGCCTGATTTAGTTACTACTTGTCCTAGTTGTACTGTACATCTCAATCAGATTCAGCAAACTTTCCAAAATAGATTTGAATCAATTGGTTCTCCTGTCATTCAATCTGTTCTAAATTCGTTGCAGGTGTATGTCATGAAAGAAGGCGAAGAAGTATATCTTAAGATTCTTCCTTGTCCAGAATTAGGGATACAAGAAAGTTCGTTTATTCATTTTAGATATGAAGTTCCTTCAGTTGTTTTGTCTGCCTTGAATAAGGATGGAATTGGCGCTTCTCTCGATTTTGAGTCTATGCGAGAGATTGGCTTAGCGCAGCAGATTTTTCAAGAGATTAATGATGATTTGTCAATGTATAATGAGCAAAATATCGAAGCGCAATGTTCATACCTTACAGACAGGCCATCGGATCTTACTGTTTTGAAAGGCATGAGTGACAGTGTCTCGTTTGAAGATATATCTCATTATCGAATTTTGTCGCAGCTTACTCATTCCATTCCATATCTAGCGAATATCTCAACTGAAAAAATACTAAAATTGAGAAAAGAAGAAGGGGATGCTTTTGATAACTACAGAAGCTCAATTACTAAGGCGATGAAATCTGTAAAATTAGTTACAGCTAATGATTACAGGGATTTTTATCGAGATGAGATTCAATGTGGAATCAATAATATTCAACATGCAGTAAAGAATGCTAAAAATACCTATATGAGTGATGCTTTATTGATGGCTGGGTCTATCTGCATTAGTGTGGCTCAGCTAGGGATACCTCCGGAGTTGGCCCCAGTTGCAAGTCTCGCATCAGGTGCATTGGGGGCGGCTACAGTTACTGATATAATACGTAAGCATAGAGAAAATATTAATGGAACTAAAGCTATGGGTTATTATTTTTTGTGGAAATTAAATGAGTAGTATTACTCCATTGTGGAAGCTTGCTTCGCTGCCATATCGTGGATAATTCGGCATCGGTGAGGCCGTGTTAGAAGAAGAGCTCGATTATTGGGCTTATGTCCTGGTCCATTTCGTCCGAAGCAGGGGCTTCCTGTTGGATGCGCGTCTTGCGAAGGTGTGGTTGTGCGGCAATATGACCGGTATCGTGAAAGACGTGCTGATTATTTGAAGGTTTGAGCACCGGGGTTATTGCGGGACGGCACCGGCGTGCGTGGCATTGGGCACCATCGGTGCCGTCCCTGTTCGTGGTGGTTGTTTGATGGTTACTTGCCGGGTGCGTGTTCCCTCATGTTGTAGTCGCCGGTTTCCAGCTAGGTGGTGTTGCGCACAATCCGTTCCATGATGGCGTCGGCGTGGGTGCCGCCTCCGATTCGTTGGCGCCAGTCCTTTTGGGGGTATTGGGTGGCGAACAGGGTGGTGCCGGCATCATTGACGTTCTTCGATTTGCATGCGGTATTGCAGGAATGCTTTATGTGGTACGGCGAGCATCTGTTCTGCTTCTGTGCCACATTCCCGGATGGGAAGCAGGTGCAAGTGGAAGAATTGTGGGGAGAAGAGTCCTCATACCATGAGGCGAAATACGAACAATATATGCCGGTGGAGCCGTTGCCGGAAGTTCGCATTGCTTCGGAAACCGAGCTGGGCGACGTGTTTCCCAAGGCGCGTACCGCTCGCTATTACTACGATTATGGTGACGATTGGATCCATGATATTAAGCTGATGCGTACCTACCGCAGCGTGCACGTTGCGGATCCTCAGCTTTGGGATGGGGCGGGGGATGCGCCTTCGGAGGATGTCGGCGGGGTGTATGGGTTCGAGCGGTTCCTTGATACCTTGGGCAATCCCGAAGATGAAGAACATGATGGCATGGTTGAGTGGGCCAAGAATCAGATGTGGGATCGTCTCACGCTGAACCGCCATCGTGAGCGTCTGTTCCGTTGGCACAAGCACCGTGACATGATGCTGCAGTAGATGGCGTGGCTACAATATGAGCAGCTGTCAGCGGAATAGCCGTTTGTGGCTTGCGGACTAGGGGCTGAAAATGCTATAAATATATTGCTTTACTCGGAAACGAGAAAGGCTCCAAGTCGCCGGGGGGCTCCCCCGGCATTTTTTGTCAACGGGGACGGGGGATGCGATGCCGTCTGTATTGAGCATCTTCGCTGATGAGAGCGGTGAGTGGGGTAAACGATCAGAATATTATTTAATTACTCTTGTCTTTCATGACCAGTCTAAGGACATTAGTCTTGCCTTAGAGCGGTACCGCCAGTCGTTGGCTGACTATGGACTTCCTGATGTCCCTTTCCATGCTGGGCCGCTGCTTACCGGGCATGATGCTTACGAAGGGATGAGCCTATCGGAGCGTAAGAGGCTTCTGGGTTTATTCGTTATCATGACTCGGCGGCTGCCGATTACATATCGGACGTTTGTGCATCGTAAAAGTGATTTTGACGATAACCGCCAACGTTTTGAAGCGCAACTCAAACGCGATATTGTTAATCTACTTTTGGCGCATCTTTCGGATTTCCATTCTTATGGCACTGTCAAGGTGTATTACGACGGTGGCCAACAGATAGTTACTGATGCCCTGCGAGGCGGGATTGAGTATGCACTCTCAAAAGATGCCATTGTCTATCGTGACGCTTCTCCACGCGACTACCGGCTTGAACAAGTTGCGGATTTTCTATGCACCCTTGAATTGACCTGTGAGAAATTCCGGAATGGGGAACAAACTGAAACGGACAACAAGTTTTTTGGTGATTGGAAATCCTTCAGAGTCAATTATCTTAAGCCGATCCGCAGGAAAAGATTGGAATCATAAATTTGGCAGTGCCCATATATATTCGGGACACAATTGAATAACACGAAATAGCAAACAAAATCCCCGGACCTACACAATCATCGTCACGACAATCTCAGAAAACACCGTTACGGCAATCAGTGGTGTGGTGCCGTCGATGAAAGCGGGCATGGGTGGCAGATGATAGTAGGCGAGGTAGCAGGCCATGTCGGCGATAAGCAAAATCAGCAGGATGATGGCCAAAACGATGGCGGCGGTTGCCCTGAGAGCTCCGGAACTGTGCAACATGGTCAGCGCACATAGTTCCAGCGTGATCCACATGACGATGAGCAACAGTTCCGTGGTGATCGGCCGTTGCAACAGTAGCGAAGTAAGCACGGCCAGAATGGTATAGGCGGCAACGCCACCGACCGCGAACCGCTGAATCCGCCGATTTCGCCGGCCCTATTAAGTCCCTCAACTCCATCAATCGCCGTCTGACCCATCACATCACGCTTTCATACACATTGCCGATTGACAGTCCTAGAACACAGCCTAGAACTGTCATGGCATGTTCGTGCAGATAGGGGCTCCAACAAAATTGGCTAAAAGAGAACTTGGCAACCTATAACAAGGACGCGCCCGTGTGCCCTTACCGTTCAGCTCCGCTCACGAATGAAATCGAAGATCACGTCGAAGACCTGCTGGCTCCAGAAATCGTACTCATGTTCGGCGCCGTCGACTAGCACCAGCTGCGCGTCCACGCCGTGCTCGACCAGTCGGTCGCGCATCTTGACGGATTGATGATAGGGGACCACGGTGTCGGCGGTACCGTGCAACAGGAGCATCGGTGGATACTGCTGGTCATCCCGCACCTGCAGGTAGGGGCTCATGTCAGCCGCACGCTGACGGACCTCGGCATTGATGCCGGTCTCATGGGTCGCACCCACCACGGCTGCGAACGGGCCGAAATAATACAGCCGGAATGGATTGGTCTCATCGTCGAATGCATCGACAGCTTCAAGCATGTCGGTGGGCGGGAAGCAGCTGACCACGTACTTCACCGCATCGCTTTCATCGACATTGGTGCCGTCCTCATATCGCGGATCGTCGGCGGTCAACCCCACCAGCAGCGACGTGTTGCCGCCGGACGACGTGCCCCAGATGCCGAGACGGTCGGGGTCCACGTGCCATTGACGCGCGTTTGCCCTGAGATAGCGGATGGCTGCTTTGACGTCCTCGAGATATGCGGGGAACACGTCGTGGGGATCGCTCGAGGCATCGCGATGATTCACCGTAGCCACCACAAAGCCTTCGCGGGCCAAAGCCGAGAGCTGCGGAATCTCGTAGTCGCGATGCGGCGTGGTCCAGGCGCTGCCTTGCACGAATACCACGGTGGGGTAGCGGCGGTCATCGTCATCGCCGGTGGATTGTGGTGAGATGATATCCATCACCAGGTTATCGGCCCCGGTCTTGTACGCCACGTTGCGGGTCAGCGTGGCCAATCCGGCAAGCGTGGGATTGTGCGGGATATGGATGACATTGTTTGCGCCGGCGTTGGCATCACTGACTTTGGATGAATCGGTAGTGTTCATGGAATCCCCCTAGCTCTGTTGCTATAGAGGTCATCATACAAGAAATAGGCATGATCACGGCACAACGATGTCTCGGTCACAGCGAAGACATAAAGACGCGAAGACGCGCCCGGCAGCGCGCGCTGCCTGCCTGCGAGTTGCCTTCAAGTGCACTTCAAGCGATAAGGTGACATAAGCCGCGGCAATGGAGATTGCTGCCCGGCAACGAGGCGGACAGTGCCCGTTCGCCGATTCACGATAACAGAAATGAGACACTATGAAGACTCAGGAAATCGGACAATCCGGCATGATTGCGTCACGAGTGGCGCTGGGCGTGATGCGCATGGACGCGTTGGATGCCGCCGATGCGGCACGTACCGTGGCCGTGGCCCATGATTCTGGCATCGACTATTTCGACACGGCGGACATCTATGGATTCCATGATCATGCCGCGCACGCCAGTTCGAAGCGTTTCGGCCAAGCGTGGAAGGACGCAGGACTCGACCGCAGCACCATCTTCATCCAAACCAAGTTCGGCATCGACTACAGTTTCGGCGAAAACGATGGCGGCGCAAACGGGTATGACTTCAGCGCCAAGCATCTGATTGACGCACTCGATCACGAGCTTGAGGCTTTGCAGACGGATTACGTCGACGCCGTGCTGCTGCACCGTATTGACACGCTGTTTGAGTTGAACGAGGTCGCCGAAGCATTCGACGCGTTGGAATCAAGTGGCAAAGTGCGTCATTTCGGAGTCAGCAATATGGGCCCGTGGCAGATCGAACTATTGCAAAGCGGCCTTCGTCAGAAATTGGAAATCAACCAACTGCAGTTCGGCCTGATGCATACGCAGATGCTCGACGCTGAAATCCAATTCAATATGGCGAGCGATCCCGCAGCCGATCGCACCGGTGGCATCCTGCCTTATTCACGGCTGAAGCATATGACCATTCAGGCATGGTGCCCATTCCAATCCGGCACGGAATACGGTCCGTTCGTCGGCAACGAGCATTTCCCCGAGCTGAACGTCGAATTGACCCGTCTTGCCGGCAAATACGGTTCCACGCCCAACGGCATTGCCGTCGCTTGGATTCTGCGTCATCCCGCCGGTATCCAGCCGTTGCTCGGCTCAATGACACCGGAGCGCATCCGCCAGATGGCGGCCGGTGCCGATATCGAACTCGAACGCCGTGACTGGTGGTCGCTGTATCAGGCAGCCGGCAATCCGTTGGTGTGAGCGAGAGATGACGAGACCACTGCCGTTGAGGCGCGTGTTCAGCGTGCATACATCTCAACGGCAGTTAATGCTGTGTCAATCCACCCACGACGAGAACAACGACACGAACATTCCGCGAATCACATCAGAACGACGGCATATCGAGCGAGGGAACTGAATCATCGGCCTTACTGGTCCCGTTCGCGGGCGAGTCGACATCGTGATTGCGGAACCACTCGACAACCTGTGTTTCACTCACCGGCATCAAATCCCAAGCATCCAAGCCAACATTCAGTGCCTCCGGGCGTGCACCATCTGGCGAAAGCTGATGTGTATGTCCATACAGCAGTTTGCGGCCGTCAAACGGCAACGCCTTGCCGCTGAACTTCGCCACATCATCGGGCCAACTGTATGCCAGATCCTCCCGATACGGGTAATGCGAAAGATTGACCGTACCGAGTCCCTCAATCTCAACCGTATCGTGCGGCTCCAAACTTTCGAACAGGTTAAGTGCGGGGCGGTCTTCCAACCACCAGTCATCATGGTTGCCGATCACACCATGCAGATGCTTGCAATTGAGCGCTCGCAGGCAGTTCTTCAGATGGGTCAGCGATGTGCGGAAACCGATATCACCCAGAATCCACAGCTCGTCATCCGGGCCGACCAAAGTGTTGATATGATCCACAATCGCCTTGTCATGCGCATCCGTATCGGCAGTCTGACGAAATGTCGAACCTGCACTGAACGTCGTTTCCTTGGCCCAATCCTCGGCGACTCGGCGACCCTGCGCTCGCAACACCTCCTCGTAACGCGAGCGCGTCGGGTCAAACGTCGTGAACCCTCTCAACACCGTGACCAGCGGATGCCCGAAATGCGTGTCGGTCGTGAAATACCTCATGACAGTCGCCTTCCCTTTTCGGCGTGCAGCAATCGTTTCCCATCCTAGGCGCAGCCGGCACCTGTCGGTTCGTGTTGCCATAATGAGGCGCATTGCAGGGGAACCAGTGAACGCAAGCTGCCAGCCATCGTGACGGCGAACGGGTTGAGAAAGGCGCTGTGCCTGACCCTTGGAACCTGTTGGCCAACACCATCGAAGGGAGCAAACGATGTCTTTTGACGCCGCCGCATTCGGCCCGATCACCTTGAACCACCTGCCGCCGTTCGCCCAGCGCCTACGACATGCAGTACACGTGGAAACCCGAATGGGACGTGTGAGGCGCACGATGGATGAGCGGTGGGCGCGTGCTTTGCGCGCCAAGGGCATTGATATTGACGAGGCTGACGGTGCTGGTGGGAAACGGGCACACGACGGCAAACGGCATACCGACATCACGGGTACTGGTCGACGCTCCGAGACCCAGCCGGCTGCCGGGCTCCGCGGTCGATCCAATACCAGTACGAATCTGCCGGGGCCGAAGGTGACGGCACGCGCCACGCCATTCAAGGCCACCGGTCATAAGGGCGGCATCAGCCGGCAGGGGAATTGAGCTGATCGCAGAACCATCGCGCGATGAATGGGCGTGGCCAACACATTCCGCCATTGTTGAACCGCTTCTACTTGGACCGGTACCTCTTTGAACGGAGATATTCCATATTGAAGCTATTCCGGCATCATATGGCACGTAGGAAATCCCGGATATCGGCGATTTCCTCATCACAGATGGCATGGGCCATGCCGGAATACTCGCGATAGGTCAGATGCCCGGCCCGTTCAAGGACCTGATGGGCCGTTTGCTGGTCGGGCAGCGGAATCGTGCGGTCCTGCGCGCCATACGCCAGGAAGAATCGGGTAGGGGAGTCAAACGCCGCCTGTTCCTCGCCCATGAACGAAGGACTGAGCAGGATCGCGGCATCGAACAACGTCGGATGTGCCTTGACCAGACGATACGACAGATAACCGCCTTGGGAGAAACCGATCAATATCTTCCTGCGATGGGCGAATGCCGAGGCGTCCAGCAGTGAAGCCACCGCATCCCCGACCGCCGCGCATTCGCGTTGGCGCTCGTCCACGCCGCAGCCGTCGGGATACCAGTAATTGCCGCCCATATAGGGCCTCGCGTAGGTGGCGCGGAACGAGATATAGCTGGGTACGGCGGCAATTGCGGCCGGGGCCGCATCGGCTCGCGTCGGCGCATATACGGCGTCGAGAATCCGCACCATCTCGCTTTCGTCGTTGCCGTAACCGTGGAACATCAGGAAAATGGGGTCATTGCCGCCGGCATCGATCTGGCTTGTCATCTGCATTCGCATCGTCATCACCTCACCAGCGAGCTTACATGCATTAGACTTGTAGCGATTGACCCACCGAGCACGCAAGGAGCAAGTTATGGAGCCGAGGCGCGGGCCTCTCACCGCAGGCGAGAAAGTGCAGTTCACCGACCGCAAGGGCAAGAAGATCACCGGTCAGCTTGTGGCCGGCGGCTCCACGCAGACCGAGCATGGCCTGATTCTGCATGACGATGTGATCGGCAAGACCGAAGGCACCGTGATCCTCACCGTGCATGCCAAGCGCGAGGCACAGGTCAATCAGGTCTACCCCGAGAAAGACAAGAACAAGCCGTGGAAATCGTCGCGCGCCATCGGCGGCTGGGAGTATGCGGTGATGCGCCCGCGACTGGCCGATTATGTGCTGTCGATGCCGCGCGGCGCGCAGATCATGTATCCGAAGGACATCGCCCAAGTTATTCAGCTCGGCGACATCCGCTCCGGCATGCGCGTGCTTGAGTCCGGTGCCGGCTCGGGCGCGATGAGTGTGAACCTGCTGGACGCCGTGGGCGAGCGCGGCCACCTGACCACGATCGAGCTGCGCCCCGAATTCGCCAAAGTGGCTCAGGCCAATGCCACGCTGTACTACGGCGAGGCCCCCAGCTGGTGGGACCTCAAAACCGGCGACTTCGATTCCGTTGCCGCCGAACTGCCTGAGCATTGGTTCGACCGCATCATGCTCGACATGCTCGACCCGTGGAACAGGCTCGAGCAGGCATACCGCGTGATTGCCCCCGGCGGCGTGTTGGTCAGTTACGTAACTACCACCACGCAGATGAGTCGACTGGCCGAAGCCCTGCGCGCGGCCGGTTGCTGGACCGAGCCGCAGATCCAGGAATCGTTCGAACGCACATGGAAGGCCCAGGGCCTCGCCGTACGCCCCGACCACCAGATGATCGGTCATACCGGTTTCCTTGTTATCTCGCGCGCCATGGCCTCCGGGTTCGAGGCGCTCAGAAAGCGTGATCGCGTGACCAAGGACACACAGACCGACATCGACTCGCTCACCGACGAACAGCGTGAGGCGCAGATCGAGGAACTGGAACTGCGCGACATCTCCGACCACAAACTACGTAAGGTGTTGCGCGACCTCGACCGTCAGGTGGGGGAACTTGGCAACACGCACGAATAACCGCCAAACGATGAGTTTGTGAACGCTCACACACCTCTATACTGGAAGCAACACCACACCGCCACACCGCCACACCGGGCAGACGGTTCGTGAAGGGAGCCACGGATGGGCATCAAGCTGAGTAAAGTCGCCAAAACAGCGAAGAAATACGACCATATCCTCATCATCATGAGGCATGCCAAGGCCGAGCCGTTCGGCGACAAGGGCGACTCGGAGCGCGAGCTCACCGACAAAGGTCTGAAACAGGCGAAGGCAGTGGGCAAGGGCATCGAGTCGTTGGGACTGGTGCCCGACCAAATCTCCTGCTCGTCCGCCACCCGCACGCGCCAGACGTTGGACCGCATGCTTAAGACCTTTGGCGACAAGCCAATCGTCGACTACCGCATCAGCCTGTATGACGGGGGAGTGCAGGCGGTGTTCGACGAGCTCGCCCACGTCAAGGCCAAGAACCGCGTGTTCATGATCGTAGGCCACGAGCCGACTGTGTCGATCAGCGCCCAATGGCTCGCCTCCGCCGACTCCGACGGCGAACGACTCGACCTGCTGAATTTGGGACTTTCGCCCGCGTCCATCGTGATCATGGGATCGAACAAACCGTTCGACGAATGGCAGGTGCACAGCGGCGAACTGCTCGCGGTCATCAATGTGAAAGACTTCGACTAAAGCGGATATAAATTCCATCTATAACGACACTCTACGGCCATTTATAAGGGCCGGAATCCGGATGTTTTGCTACCCTAAGTCGGGTTACGAACGCATACATTGGAGGATTCATGTCCACTCTGACTTCCGTCTCCGGCTTCCCCCGCATCGGGCAGAACCGCGAACTGAAGAAGATCATCGAAGGCTACTGGAAGGGTGCCAACGACCTCGCCGCCGTTAAGGCCACCGCCGCCGAACTGCGCGCCAAGCACTGGAAGCTGCAGCAGGCCGCCGGCATCGACCTCATCCCCAGCAACGACTTCAGCTACTACGATCAGATGCTGGACACCGCCATCCTTCTCAACGTGATTCCGCAGCGTTACGCACGTCTCTCCTTCGACAACCAGGAGGACACGCTCTTCGCCATGGCCCGCGGCTACCAGGGCGACAAGGGCGACGTGACCGCCCTGCCGATGAAGAAGTGGTTCACCACCAACTACCACTATCTGGTGCCCGAAGTCGAGTCGGCCGCGGAGATCAAGCTCAACTCCACCAAGCCGTTCGACGAGTTCAACGAGGCCAAGGCTCTGGGCATCGACACCAAGCCCGTGTTCATCGGCCCGTACACGTTCCTGAAGCTCGCCCGCACCCCGGAAGCCACCGAACTCGAGCTCGACAAGGGCCTGGTCAACGCCGTGGCCGCCGTTTACGCCGAAGTGCTCGCCAAGTTCAACGAGCTCGGCGCCGCATGGGTCCAGCTCGACGAGCCGTACCTCGTGCTCGACAAGGAGCCGGGCGACGTTGAACTCTTCAAGACCCTGTACACCAAGATCCTGTCCGCCAAGGGCAACGTCAAGGTGCTGCTCAACACCTACTTCGGCCACATCGCCGACGTGTACGAGACCGTCAACCTGCTCGGCTTCGACGGCATCGGCCTGGACCTCAACGAAGGCCGCGAGGAGAACCTCGAAGCCGTCGCCAAGTACGGCGTGGCCTCCAACACCACCATCTTCGCCGGCGTGATCAACGGCCGCAACATCTGGCGCAACAACTACGCCACCTCCCTCGGCCTGGTCGACGCCCTGAAGCAGGTCACCGCCAACGTGGCCGTCTCCACCGCATCCTCCCTGCTGCACGTGCCGTTCAGCACCGAAGGCGAGACCGGCATCCCGGCCGAAGACCTCAAGCACTTCGCGTTCGCCGTCCAGAAGCTCGACGAGCTCAAGGAAGTCGCCGCCCTGGCCGACGCCACCGAGGACGAGAAGAAGGCATCCGCCGTCCTCGCCGCCAACCAGGCTCTGTTCGACGGCACCCGCGTGGCCGCCGACCCGGCCGTCGCCGAGCGCATCGGCAAGCTGTCCGACGCCGACTACGTGCGTCAGCCTGCCCGCGAGGAGCGTCAGGCCCTGCAGCGCGAGGCCCTCGGCCTGCCGCTGCTGCCGACCACCACCATCGGCTCCTTCCCCCAGACCAAGGAGATTCGCGCCGAGCGTGCCAAGCTGCGCAAGGGCGAGGTCACCAAGGAAGCTTACGACGAGTTCATCAAGGCCCAGATCGACGCCGTCATCAAGAAGCAGGAGGAGATCGGCCTCGACGTGCTGGTCCACGGCGAGTTCGAGCGTAACGACATGGTCGAATACTTCGGCCAGAACCTCAACGGCTTCCTGTTCACCAAGAACGCCTGGGTCCAGTCCTACGGCACCCGTTGCGTCAAGCCCCCGATCGTCTGGGGCGACGTGTCCCGCGCCAACCCGATCACCGTGGAATGGTCCGCGTACGCCCAGTCCAAGACCGACCACGTGATGAAGGGCATGCTCACCGGCCCGGTGACCATCCTCAACTGGTCCTGGCCGCGCGAGGACATCACCCACGAGGAGCAGACCAAGCAGCTCGCCCTCGCCATCCGCGACGAAGTGCTCGATCTCGAGGCCGCCGGTATCAAGGTCATCCAGATCGATGAGGCCGCCCTGCGTGAGAAGCTGCCGCTGCGCAAGTCCGACTGGCACGTCAAGTACCTCGACTGGGCCGTTCCGGCCTTCCGTCTGGTGCACTCCGCCGTCAAGCCGACCACCCAGATCCACACCCACATGTGCTACTCCGAGTTCAACGACATCATCCGCGACATCGACGCGATGGATGCCGACGTGATCTCCTTCGAAGCCTCCCGTGGCGATCTGGTGGTGCTCGACGCCATTCATGACGCGCACTTCGAGACCGAGGCCGGCCCGGGCGTCTACGACATTCACTCCCCGCGTATTCCTTCCGAGAAGGAGATCGAGGATCGTATCTACGAGATTCTTGACAAGATGGACGTCAAGAAGGTGTGGATCAACCCCGACTGCGGTCTGAAGACCCGTGGTAACGCCGAGACCTGGCCGAGCCTGGAGAACCTGGTCGCCGCCGCCAAGGCCGTGCGCGCCAAGCTCGACAAGTAGCGGAAATCACCGAGCTCCCTCTGGATGAGGGAGCTCGGGTTTATGTAAGGAAATCAGCATGCATTCCCCGATGTTCACCCTTGAGGTCTTTCCCCCGAAGCGCAACGCGCCTGTTGGCACCATCTACGACACCCTCGACGGACTCGAAGGGCTGAACCCCGACTTCATCTCCGTGACCTACGGTCACGGCACCCATTCCGACCGCACCGCCACCGCGCGCATCGCCCACACGATCAGCAAGGAATACGGCATCCCTGCAGTCGCCCACCTGACCGCGCTCTACTCCGACAAGGCCAAGATCGATGAGGCTCTCGACATGTTCGAGGAAGCCGGCGTGAGCGCCGTGCTCGCGCTGCGCGGCGACTACATCGACGGCGAGCAGCTGGTCGGCGAGTTCAACCACGCCAGCGACCTCGTGTCATACATCCGCTCCGTGAAGCCGGACTTCAAGGTGTTTGGTGCTTGCTACCCGGAAGGCCACTATCAGGCTGACTCGCTGGACCAGGACATCGAAAACCTCAAAATCAAGGTCGATGCCGGCGTCACTCACCTGATTTCCCAGCTCTTCTACGACAATGAGGACTTCTACCGCTTCCTCGACAAGGCGCGCGCCGCCGGCATCACCGTGCCGATCGAGGCGGGCATCATGCCGGTGCGTGGCGCCAAGTCCGTGCGTCGCATGGCCGAGCGCAACGCCTCGCGCATCCCGGACAAGCTCAACACCCTGCTGAACAAGTGGGGGGACGACATCCAGTCCCTGCGTGCCGCCGGCATCCTCTACGCTTCCGAGCAGATCGCCGACCTCGTGGCCCACGACGTGGACGGCGTCCACCTGTATTCGATGAACCACCCCGCCACCACGCGCCGTATCTGGCGCAATGCGGAACCGTTGTTCCGCGGTACGCAAGGTTGACGCATATCGCGGCGCGGCGCATCTCAATGCGTCGCGCCGCACGTTAATCTGCTGGCGAAACCCAGAGTTCTCCCAGCGGCCGATGGGTATCATGAACGTGCAAGCCAACCAAAGCGATGGAAGGGAGTCCGTTATGTGCACTGGTGTCCGTTTCTCCGATGATGAGGGCAACACCTATTTCGGCCGTAATCTCGACTGGAGTTTCTCATATGGGGAGACCATCCTGGTTACTCCGCGCGGCTACCACTATGACACGGTGTTTGGTGCGGGCGGCAAGGCGAAGCCGAACGCGGTGATCGGCGTGGGTGTGGTCATGGCCGATAGGCCGATGTATTTCGACTGCGCCAATGAACATGGTCTGGCCATCGCCGGCTTGAATTTCCCCGGCTACGCCTCGTTCGTCCACGAACCGGTCGAAGGCACGGAAAACGTCGCCACGTTCGAATTTCCGCTGTGGGTGGCGCGTAATTTCGACTCCGTCGACGAGGTCGAGGAGGCGCTCAGGAACGTGACGCTCGTCTCCCAGATCGTGCCGGGACAGCAGGAGTCTCTGCTGCACTGGTTCATCGGCGACGGCAAGCGCAGCATCGTCGTCGAGCAGATGGCCGATGGCATGCACGTGCATCATGATGACGTCGATGTGCTGACCAATCAGCCGACGTTCGACTTCCATATGGAAAACCTGCGCAACTACATGTGCGTCAGCAACGAGATGGCCGAACCGACTTCATGGGGCAAGGCCTCCTTGACCGCCTGGGGTGCGGGTGTGGGCATGCATGGCATCCCGGGCGACGTGAGTTCCCCGTCGCGCTTCGTTCGTGTGGCCTACACCAACGCGCATTACCCGCAGCAGAACGATGAAGCCGCCAATGTGTCGCGCCTGTTCCACACCCTCGGCTCCGTGCAGATGGTGGACGGCATGGCGAAGATGGGCGACGGCCAGTTCGAACGCACGCTGTTCACCAGCGGATATTCGTCCAAGACCAACACCTATTACATGAACACCTATGATGACCCCGCCATCCGTTCCTACGCCATGGCCGATTACGATATGGATTCCTCGGAGCTCATCAGCGTCGCCCGATGACTCCTTCCCGGCTCATGCCCCATTCGGAGGGCATGAGCGTATATAGTGGAATCTTATGGAATCGTCGATCTTCAAACCCAGCTCCATGGACCTCATCAGGGCAGGTCTGCAAGACCTCGACAAGGCCCGCGCCTTGTTCGACCAGCTCAAGGCGGACGACATTCCCGATGAGCGATGCGCCGAACTGCTGAGCGCGCTGGCCCACGCCTGCGACCCCGATATGGCATTGAGCAATTTCGTGGATATCGTCAACGCGATGCAATCCAGCCAGCGCGATCTGGAACACGTCATCCCCGACAACGACGCCCTGAAGCGTCTGGTCACGGTGCTCGGCGTCTCCGACGCGATGGGCAAGTTCATGCGCTTCAAGCCGCAGCTTGTGGAGGCGGCAGCAGTCGACAACTGCAACAGCCATCTGTTCAATCACGCGCAACGCCGTGCACGTCTGCTCAAGGCGGTCGGCGCGGACCCGGACGAACCGGCCATGCCCGTCGCCTCCAAGGATCTGGCCGAAGCGGCCACGGCTCTGCGTTCCAGCTACCGGAACCAACTGGCCGCCATCATCGCCCAGGATGCCGTGGCGGACGACCCGACCTCCATCCAACCGACCATCAGCCGCGAACTGTCCGACCTCGCGGACGCGGCGCTCGAAGGCGCGCTGGCCATCGCCCGCCATGAAACCGAGGGCAGCGAGCACGTGCGCTTCACCATCATCGGCATGGGCAAACTCGGCGCACAGGAACTGAACTACGTCTCCGACGTGGACCTCATCTACGTGGTCGAACCGGCTGACAAGGATGTGGACCATCAGACGCTGATTCGCGTGGGCACCAAGATGGGCACCATGTTACAGCGCGTCTGCCAGTCCGCCATCATGGGCGTGGCCGAGCAGCCGCTGTGGCAGATCGACGGCGGCCTGCGCCCGGAAGGCAAGGACGGCGCGCTGGTGCGCGTGCTCTCCTCGCACAAGAACTATTACGAGCAGTGGGCCGAGAATTGGGAGTTCCAAGCGCTGCTCAAGGCCCGCCCGGTGGCCGGCGACCCCGACCTCGGCCAGGCCTACATGGACATGACCCGGCCGTTCGTGTGGAGCGCGTCCAAGCGCAAGAACTTCGTCTACGACTGCCAGAAAATGCGCAAGCGCGTGGAGGATTTGATTCCCGCGCCCCTGAAGGACCGCGAGATTAAGCTCGGCCGCGGCGGTCTGCGCGATGTGGAATTCACCGTGCAGATGCTCCAGCTCGTACACGGCCGCACCGACGAATCGCTGCGCACCAGCAACACGCTCGACTCGCTGCAGCGCCTGTCCGAAGGCGGCTATGTCTCGCGCAAGCAGGCCGTGCGCATGTCCCAGGACTACCGCTTCGAGCGCGTGATGGAACATCGCCAGCAGATCTGGTCCCTGAAGCGCACGCACCTGTTCCCGGACCTCGGCCGGGCCTCGGTCGGAGGCCTCGAAAAGAAGCGCGACATCGACGTGGACGAGCTCAACCAGAACCAGGAGCTGCGCCGACTCGCCCGCGCATTCGGCCTGCACCCGGAAGAACTCGTCGACAAGTACGACGACACCCGCCGCGAAGTACGCCACCTGCACCTCGACATCTACTATCGCCCGATGCTGCCGGTCAACGCCCAGATGGAGAACGACCAGATCGTCCTGAGCGTCGAGGCAGCACAGGAACGATTCGAATCCATCGGTTTCGGCGACCCGGACGCCGCCATCCGCCACGTGCAGGCGCTCACCGCCGGCGTGGGGCGCGCGGCCAAAATCAACCGCATCATCCTGCCCGCCGTGTTGCAGTGGCTGGGCGAGGGCCAGAACCCGGACATGGGCCTGCTCAACTGGCGCAAACTGGAGGAGAACTTCGGCACCGAATCCGGCTACCTCGGCTTCCTGCGCGACTCCACCTCCGCCGCCCAGCGCCTGTGCCACATCCTGTCCAACTCACGATTCCTGGGCGACGCGCTCAACAAGTCGGTCGAATCGATCAGCTGGCTTGGCGACGACGACAATCTGCAGGCCCGCACGCGCGAGGCCTTGGACGTGCAGACCGGCTCGGCGCTGGAACGTTTCGGCTCGAACATCAACGAGTTCGCCACCTCCATGCGCGCCATGCGCCGCCACGAAATCGAACGCATCGGCCTGTCTTGGATGAGCGGTGTGATCAGCGACTCCGACAGTCTCAAGGCCATGACCGACGTGTATGACGCGATCATCGATGCCTCCCTGACCTGGGCCGTGCGCCACCAGATCGCCGAGTTCGGCGTCGAAACCGCGCCGGCCGGCATCACCGTCATCGCCATGGGCCGTTACGGCGGGCGCGAAGTGAACTTCAGCTCCGATGCGGATGCCATTCTCATCTACCGTCCGGCCGACGATGCCGACGACGGCCAAGCCAACGCCTTCGCCAAGAAGGTCGTGGAAGACCTGCGCAACATCCTGCAAGGACCGACGACGCTGGAACCCAAGATCGAACTCGACCTGGACCTGCGCCCGGAAGGCAAGAACGGCCCGCTCGTGCGCTCCTATGCCTCCTGCGAGGAATACTACGAATCCTGGGCTTCGACCTGGGAGCGCCAGGCGCTGCTGCGCGCCCGGTACGCGGCCGGCGACGCTGAACTGGCGCGGGACTTCCTGATCAACATCGCCGACCCGCTGCGCTACCCGACCACGGAACTGACTGAAGCAGAATTGCAGAACATCCGCAAGCTCAAGGCCCGCATGGAAGCCGAGCGTCTGCCGCGCGGCGTGCGCCGTGAACGGCATCTGAAGCTCGGCAAGGGCGGCTTGTCTGACGTGGAATGGACCGTGCAACTCATGCAGCTCCAGCACGCCGGCGATATCAAAGATCTGCGCGTCAACGGCACGCTGGAGGCATTGGACGTGCTGGAAGCCAAGAAGCTCATCAGCGCTATCGACGCGATTCAGCTGCGCAAGGCATGGACGTTGTGCACCGCGGCCCGCAACGGCAGCTATCTGTGGAGCGGGCGCGCCAACCAGGCCGATATTCTGCCTGATGACATCTATTCGCTGGGCGGCATCGCCGTCTACCTCGGCTACGGCGCCCACCGCGGCCAGCATTTCGAGAACGACCTGCTGGCCGTGATGCGCAAATGCCGTGACGTATGCCAGCGCTTGTTCTATGGGAAGACCGAAGGCGAGGCGGCTGCGGCAACCACCGCCACGGCCTCCGCCGCAACGCAGCAGCCGCAAACCGCCCCTCGCCCGCGTATGCACGTGATCGCACCGCGACTGGAACGAAATCGACGCCGCGCGCAGCGATAAGGCAGCATATTCGTTGGATTTTCAGGTGGACACTCGGTGAATGCGGCTGTCCGAAAAATGGCGTAAGTTAGATTAGGTCACGCAAGGGTGGCCACCTGAAAACCACGAGCGAAAAGGTGAGCCTTGTCTGAAGAAACGCCAATGGTCGGCAAAAGCGTCGTAACGCTGGACGGCCTGTCTACAAACCAGATTCTCGACCTGCTGCATAAGGCCGAATACATCGATTCCCACCGCAAAGAGATTGCCCATACCTGCGATGGGCGAGTGCTGGCCACGCTGTTCTACGAGCCCTCCACCCGTACGCGCCTGAGCTTTGAGACCGCAATGCTACGTCTCGGCGGCAAGGTCATCGGATTCGCCGGCGCGCAGCTGGCCTCCGTGACCAAGGGCGAATCCATCGCCGACACGTTGAAGACCGTGTCCAACTACGTGGACGTGGTCGCCATCCGTCACCCGAAGGAGGGTGCCGCGCTGGTGGCCTCCCGCGCCGCATCCGTGCCGGTAATCAACGCCGGCGACGGCGGCCACATGCACCCCACGCAGACGCTGGCCGACCTGGCCACGCTGCAGTCGCGCTTCGGCCGCATCACCGACCTGACCGTGGGACTGTGCGGCGATTTGACCTTCGGCCGCACCGTGCACTCCCTGATCGAGACCCTGTGCCGCTTCGGCAACGTGCGCTTCGTGCTCATCAGCCCGGACGAGCTCAAGACCCCGCAGTACGTGATCGACCGCATCAACGCCACCGACAGCTGCTCCTACGTGGAAGTGCGCGACCTGGCCTCCGTGATCGGCGACCTCGACGTGTTGTACATGACCCGCGTACAGAAGGAACGCTTCTTCAACGAAGACGACTACCTGCGCCTGCGCGACACCTACATTCTCGACGAAGAGAAGCTGCAGCTCGCCAAGCCGTCCATGGCCGTGCTTCACCCGCTGCCGCGCGTCAACGAAATCGCCGTGGACGTGGACGACGACCCGCGTGCCGCCTACTTCGAACAGGTCAAGAACGGCATGCTCGTGCGCATGGCCCTCGAAAGCACCGTGGTGGGCGACGAACTGCCCGGATACGAACCGCTCAACCCCAAGGAGGTTCAGGCCTGATGGAAGTCACCAGCATTCAGAACGGCATCATTATCGACCATGTGCCGGCCGGAACCTCGCTGAAGGTTCTCGAATACCTGAAAATCGACCCGGCCAAAACCAAGCTTGCGCTCATCATGAACGCCGACTCCAAGCGTTACGGCTCCAAGGACATCATCAAAATCGAAGATGACAAGGACATCGACCTCGACGTGCTCGGCTTCGTGGCCCGCCAAGCCACCGTGGACGTGGTGCGCGGCGGCAAGATCGTCGAAAAGAAGCAGCCGAACCTGCCCGAGCACATCGTCGGCGTGATTTCCTGCGTGAACCCGCGCTGCGTGACCACCGCCGAGCCCGGCATCAAGCAGATGTTCCACCTCGTGCACTCCGAGCGGCTCGAATACCGCTGCGACTACTGCGACGAGGAAGCCAAACTGTGAGCATCACCCTACGCAACATCAAGGTCTGGAACACCGGCGAGGTCATCGACCTCGTGGTGCCCGGGACCGCTGCCGCCTACTTCGCCGACACCTCCGCCGTGGCTGACGGCGCCGACATCGACGCCACCGGCCTGACCGTGGCCCCCGGTTTCGAAGACCCACACGTCCACTTCCGCGATCCCGGCCAGACCTACAAGGAATCGATGGTCTCCGGCTGCCGTGCGTCCGCATCCGGCGGATACACGAACGTGCTCATCATGCCGAACACGTTGCCGGCACTGGATGGGCAGACCGTGTCTGGCCCGGAAGCGACCGGTGCAAAAGAGGTTCTGGATGCCGGCTTCGACAACGTCATCGACTTCCTGCAGCAGTACGATACTGCGCATGACGTTCAATTGCCGGTTCGTTACGATCTGTGCGTGTGCGCGTCCAAGGATCGCGCCGGTCATGAGGCAAGCGACGTTGCCGATTGGCTCAAGTACGTGCCCGGATTCGAGGACGACGCCAAGACGCCGGCCATGCTCACGCACCCCATCACCGCAATCAGCGACGACGGTTCCGCTGTGACGCCGGAGATCCTGGACCAGGTGCTGGAGAACGTCAAGGCCTCCGACCTGTACCTGATCGAGCATTGCGAGCATCACGATACAGGTGCCGTGAACGAAGGCCCCGTTTCCCGCGAGCTTGGCGTGCCCGGCATTCCGGAAGACACCGAGCTCAAGATCGTGGCCCGCGATATCGAAGCGGCCCGCCGCACCGGTGTCCACGTGCACTTCCAGCATGTGAGCACTGCCATCTCGTTCGAGGCGATTCGCAGGGCCAAGGCCGAAGGACTGCCGATTACCTGCGAGACCGCGCCGCACTATCTGGCGTTGAGCGACGAGGCGCTGCTCAAGTACGGCACGCTCGCCAAGATGAATCCGCCACTGCGCTCCGAAGCGGACCGCAAAGCCACCATCGCGGCCATCGCCGACGGCACCGTGGATCTGCTGGCCACCGACCATGCGCCGCACACGTTGGCAGAGAAGGAACTCGGCTTCCTTGAGGCGCCCAACGGCATCATCGGACTGGAATGCGCGTACGGCGTGTGCCACAAGGTGCTCGTCGACGGCGGCTTCATTTCCGATGAGCGTCTGATCGAGCTCATGTCCGTTGGACCTGCCGAACTCATGGGGCATGTGCCAACCGACGTAGCCGCGCTGGTCGAGGACTACGCCGAACCCGCGCCCACCGGGGATGATCCGGATGGCGTGATTGCGGGGGAGCGCGACGCTCAGCCGCAGCGTGAAGGCGTCAACCGACTGCTCGACTTGAGCCGCGTGGATGACGCCGACAATGTCGACCTCGTGGTGCTCAACGCCGCCGAGGAATGGACCGTGGACCCCGAACAGTTCCACTCCAAGGCTCGTAACACCCCGTTCGGCGGCTGGCAGGTCACCGGACGCCCCCTCGCCACAATCATCGGCTCCCAGCTGATGTTCAGCCGTCTGTAGATAACACAAGGAGCAGCATGGATCGCCTGATCGAAGCGATTGACAACACTCAGAACCCCAGCGTCGTGGGCCTTGACCCCACTGAGGCGCTGGTGCCGCCGCAGGTCGTGGCGAGCTTTGCCGACGAGGTGCGTGACTCGGTCGAATCCCCGGAGGAAGTCGAATCCGCGCAGCTGGCCGTCGCCTACTTCGAATACAACCGCACGATCATTGACGCCATCGCCGACATCGTGCCCGCCGTCAAACCGCAGATCGCCATGTACGAGGCGCTCGGCCCCGCCGGCGTGGACATCTACACGATGACCTGCGAATACGCGGCCCAGCAGGGCCTCTACGTGCTCGGCGACATCAAGCGTGGCGACATCGGCTCCACCGCAGCCGCCTACGCCCACCACCTGAACGGCGTGGGCGACTTCGACCCGTGGCATGAGGATGCGGTGACCGTCAACCCGTATCTCGGCACCGACGGCATCACCCCGTTCGTCGAGGCCGCCGCCGAAGCCGACAAGGACATCTTCGTGCTCGTGCGCACCTCCAACCCGTCCTCCAGCGAACTGCAGATGCTCGACCTGGCCGACGGCACGAAGGTCTACGAGCACGTGGCCGATCTTGTGGAAGGATGGGGCGCCGAGACCATCGGCAGCCACGGCTACTCCCGCGTGGGCGCGGTGGTCGGCGCCACCCACCCCGAGGAAGGCAAGGCGTTGCGTGAACGTATGCCGCACACGTTCTTCCTCGTGCCGGGCTACGGTGCGCAGGGCGGCACGGCCGCGGACGTGGCAGGCATGTTCGACAAGCAGGGCAGCGGCGCCATCGTCAACTCGTCGCGCGGCATTATCGGCGCATGGAAGAAGAGCGGCAAGTACTCCGAATCCATGACCGCCGACGAGGCGCTGGACCTTGTGGCGAGCAGCGCGCGCCAGGCGGCGCTCGACATGCGCGATAATCTGCGGGTTGCCGTATATAGGTAGGTAGATTGTCCGGCTGTGGGCTATACGTGAGTGTGGGCTGGAAACCGGAGCCGAGTGTGTTTAACTACCTCTCAGTCAACCTGCGGTTGACCGCTCCCCTGATAGGGGGAGCTTGATGTGCTGAATAGGAATGAAATGACAACTTTCACCCCCACCCATGATGTGGTTACGGAAGCGACTGCGGCCGGATTCTTCCCGCCGCGCCACAACGTCGAAATCACGCAGGTTACGGAACTGACCGACCGCGTGATGCGACTGACGTTCCGCGACCCGTTCATCGCCTCCCATGCCAAGCCCGCCCAGTTCGTCAACCTGTTCACGCACGACGACTTCATGCTCATGCCGCGTCCGTTCGGCGTCAGCGAAGTCGACGGCGACGAAGTCAGCGTGATCTTCGCCGTCGTGGGACACGGCACCGAACAGTTGGCAGGACTGCAGGCCGGCGACACCGTCGACGTGCTCGGCCCGCTCGGCCGCGGCTTCAACCTCAAGGAAGACGCCAACTACATTCTTGTCGGCGGCGGACTCGGCGTGCCCCCGCTAATCTACGCCGCGCAAAAGCTCGCCGAACACGACGCCTCCTTTGCCACCGCCGTATTCGGTTACCGCAACGACCACTTCGCCGAGGAATACGTCTCCCGGTACGCGGACTGGTCGTGGAGCATCGACGACGCCGAAGGCAACGTGGTCGACCTGCTCAACAAACTGGAACAAGGCGACGACCTGAAGGCCTACGATCGCAAGCCGATCATTCTGTCCTGCGGACCGCTGCCTATGATGAAGGCCGTGGCCGACTGGGCCGCCGAACGCGGCATCCCCGCGCAGCTGAGCATGGAACAGCGCATGGGCTGCGGCTATGGCACCTGCGTGCTGTGCACCATCGACACCGTGGACGGCCGCCTCAAGGTCTGCTCCGACGGACCCGTGTTCACCCGCGAACAGCTCGGATGGGGGAAGTGACGATGAGCGCAAACAACCAGTCCGCGCAGGGCGGCGACAACCACATCAACCTGTACGAGCCCCACGTGTGGAAGCACCACACCAAGGTGGCCGGTCTGGAATGGAAGAATCCGGTCGGCACCGCCTCCGGCACCTTCCAGTACGCCGCCGTCCGCTGGTTCTACGACGTCAGCCAGCTCGGCGCCGTATGCACCAAGGGCGCCTCGCCCGTACCGTGGGAAGGCAATCCCTCGCCGCGCACCGCCGAATCGCCGGCCGCGAACATCAACGCCGTGGGCCTGCAGAATCCCGGCATCGACCATTACTTGGCCGAGGACCTGCCCAAGCTCAAGGCCGCGGGCGCGTTCGTCATCTCCAATGTCGCCGGACATTGCGATGACGATTACGCGGCGGTCGTGGAAAAGCTCGCCGACTCCGACGCGGACATGCTGGAAATCAACGTCAGCTGCCCGAACGTTTCCGCCGGCGGCATGAGCGTGGGCACCGACCCGGTGGCCCTCGCCAATCTTATGGACCGGCTGCGCCCGATGACCGACAAGCCGATGATCGTCAAACTCACGCCGAACGTCACCGACATCACCGTGCCGGCGCGCGCGGCCGTGGAACATGGCGCCGACGCGTTGAGCATGATCAACACGCTCAAAGGCATGCGCATTAACATTCGCACCGGCAAGCCGATCATCGCCAACGTCACCGGCGGCGTATCCGGCCCGGCCGTGCTGCCGGTCGGCCTGGCAGCCGTCTATCGGGTGCGCACCGCACTGCCGGAGATTCCGATCATCGGCCTCGGCGGCATCGACAGCGGCGAGAAGGCGCTCGAATACCTGTACGCCGGCGCGAACGCCGTCGAAGTGGGTGCGGCCGCGCTCTTCGACCCGGTGGCCCCGCTGCGCGTCGCCCGCGAACTCGACGACCTGTTGGACAGCCGTCCCGAACTCGCTGCTAAACTGGCCGCAGGACAGACTTGGAGGTAAGGAACATCATGGCAGAAACACTCGCACATCGCTTCACTGAATTCCTGTTGGAATCCAACGCGCTGAAGTTCGGCGACTTCACGCTGAAGTCCGGCCGCAAGAGCCCGTACTTCATCAACGCCGGCGCCTTCGACGACGGCAAGAAGATCGCCGCGCTCGGCGCGTTCTACGCCGAAAAGATTAGCCAGGCCATCGTGCACAACACGATTCCCCGCAACATCGACACCGTGTTCGGCCCCGCCTACAAGGGCATTCCGCTGGCCGTGTCCACCGCGATCGCGCTGACCGCCGGCCACAACATGACCGTCGGATACACCTTCGACCGCAAGGAGAAGAAGGACCACGGCGACGGCGGCTGGATGGTTGGCACCCCGCTGACCGACGGCATGAAGGTGCTGCTCGTGGACGACGTGATGACCGCCGGCACCGCCGTGCGCGAAGTCATCCCCAAACTCAAGGCCGAGGCGAACGTCGAGGTCGTGGGTCTCGTGCTCTCCGTGGACCGCATGGAGAAGACCAAGGACTCCGACATGTCCGCCGTGAAGGCCGTGGAAGCCGAATTCGGCTTCCCGGTGCTCTCCATCGCCAACGTGCGCGAGATCTTCGACGCCGCCGCCAAGATGAAGAACCCCGACGGCACCCCGCTGCTCAGCCACGACATCCAGCAGCGCGCCGCCGCCTACCTTGAGGAATACGGCGCCTGATCGTCTTCAATCTAAAAACCAAAAGCGGGCTTGCGAGCCCGCTTTTTTTATTACGTTCCATGAACAGCAGCACCATATTAAGGCAAAAGCTTTGGCAAGGAGCGTGCTATGAACTGGTTAGTTGATATAGGGCTGTTTGCGCTCGTGGGGATATGCAGTTACTTCGGCATCGAGCATCATCTGGACAGCAAAGCGAACAAGTTGTCGCAAGGTAATGAAGAAGACCGCCGAGATGCTGATGCCCAAGTAGAAGCAGCATGAAAATGGCGGAATGACGTTGGGGTGACGCCGCTCATACTCGGGATATGACGGATGAACAGCCTCTTGAAACGGAGATAAATGTCTCCAGAAGGCCAAATCAGCTCCCTTGAAAGCGAGATAGGGTTCTAAACTCTGGGACCGACTCGCCTGTGATGAAAACCCGCTCGGCGTAGAATTACCGTAGGTTCGTTGCATTCGAACAAGGAAGGCCGCTATGGGGAACATCACCGACAATATTCGGCAACATTTCGACACTTTCGCCGAACTGCCGTTCACCGAGGCGGATAGCCTCGCTTTGTCCCAGTTGGCCTATGCTCGCATGCCGGATAACGTGCCGCGCTATCACGAGAATGCAGAGACCGCCGACGGCATGATCGCCACGGTTCCGATTCACGATTTGCTGCGTGCCGAATGCTATGACGACATGTTCGGCAAGGTGTGGTCGCCTTCGATGAATGTCGATCTGTTACGTGCGATGAGCGAGAGCCCACGTTGGAGGAACCTACGCGTGGGCGCATACGTGGACGAATTCGATGCCGAAACCACCAAGCAGTTCTCGGCCTGCGTGTTCGAACTGGGTAACGGCACGCTCTATGTGGCTTTTCGCGGTACCGACAGCTCAATCGTCGGGTGGAAAGAGGACTTCATGATGGCGTTCCGCCGCCCGGTCGCCTCGCAGGAGGCCGCCGCGCGTTATCTGACCGAGCTGGCTGGCCATTGGGCCGGGCCGATTATGGTCGGCGGCCATTCCAAAGGCGGCAATCTGGCGGTGTATGCGGCGGCCAATGTGCCTAGCGAGATTCAGGAACGTATCACGGTCGTATATTCGCACGATGGGCCTGGATTCGATGAGGCGTTCTTCGATGAGGACGGGTACGTACGCATTGCGTCGAAGATTCATAAATCGGTACCGGGCTCGTCGATCATCGGCATGCTGTTTGAGACTCGTGAGCATGTGGAAGACGGCTATACGGTGGTCAGCAGCGACGGTGCCAGCATCATGCAGCATTTCGCATTGCACTGGCAAGTCGATCATGGCCAATTCGTACAGGCTGATGGACTGACAAGTAGCGCGCAATACCTGGCACGCACGATCAACGGATGGATGGCAAAATACGACGACGAGCATCGCCGCAAGTTCATCGAAAACCTGTTTGCCATCTTCGAGGCTGGCGGATACGACACATTCGGCGACCTCACTTCGCATTTGACACAGTCACTGCCGATTATGCTCGCCGCGGCCCGCAACATTGATGTCGAAGATCGCGACGTGATGATTGAAGTGCTCAAAGGCTTCGCCGCGACAGCCGCCGCGTCGGTAATCTTGGCCAAGTAGTCGGAGGCCATCAAACTGGTTTTGCCAGTCAGTCTCAATAGCGCAAAAGCCGGCCCCTGAGATACTCAGGAGCCGGCCCTTACTTCCATTTCCCCAGCGGGGTTGGCTTAATCGCAGTATATCTCACTGCTGACCATGCCTGTTTTACTTACTCCTAATCAATGAGCTTGTAGCCGTGGTCGGAGACTACGGACTTGAGCTTGTCGAGATAGGTTTCGGCGGCCTTGGAGAGCTTGGAACGCTCGTTCGTGATCCAGCCGACCAACATCGTTTCGTCGGTGTCGAGCGGCACGGTGACGATCTTCTCGTTGTTGAGGTCGCCGTTGTCGATGCCGGTGCACACCGTGTAGCCGTTGAGGCCGATGATGAAGTTCAGGATCGTGGCGCGGTCGGTCACGTTGATCTGCTTGGGGGAGTACTCCGGCCAGACCGCTTCCTCATAGAAGTAGAACGAGCCTTCCTCGCCCTGCTCGTACTGGATGAACGGATAAGGTTTCAGGTCCTCCATGGTGATGACCTTCTTGGCGGCCAGCGGGTTGTTGCGCGAGATGAACACGTGCAGCGGCGCGCGGAAGAGCGGGTGGAATTCGAGGTGCTTCTCGCGCAGGAGCTTGCCGATCACGTCCTTGTTAAAATCGGACAGGTAGATGATGCCGATTTCGGACTGCATGTTGGCGACCTGGTTGATGATGTCGCGCGTGCGGGTCTCGCGGATGGTGAACTCGTATTCGTCGGACTTGATGGAGTTGATCATCTCCACGAACGCCTCGACGGCGAACATGTAGTGCTGGGTGGAGACCTGGCACAGCTGCTTGCGCGGTTTGGCATGCTTATAGCGCTCTTCGAGCAGGTCGGCCTGGTCGAGCACTTGGCGGGCGTAGGTCAGGAATTCCGCGCCGTCCACGGTCAGGGCGATGCCCTGCGAGGAGCGGGTGAAGATCTCGATGCCCAGCTCGTTCTCCAATTCCTTGACCGACGAGCTCAGGGCCGGCTGGGAGACGTACAGGGCATGGGAGGCCTCGTTCATCGAGCCGCACTCGACGATTTTGACGATGTATTTCAGCTGCAGCAGTGTCATAAAGTCTATTTATATCGCTAGGGATAGTCGCCACACGGCCGGTCACCGTCGTCAAGGACGGGTCCATAGACTTCAACTGCCGCGATGCAACGTTTGGCGACTTACAGACGTACGCCGAGTTCTGCGAGCGATTCGCGTGCCTGCAACGCGTTCTCGAAGAGGATGCCGTGGACGCCGACCTCGTTGGCGCCGACGATGTTCTTGGCGGTGTCGTCGAAGAACACGCAGCGCTCGGCCGTGAGGCCGAAACGGGTCAGGGCCAGCTCGTAGATGTCGGCGTTCGGCTTATGCATCTTCTCCACGCCGGAGACCACGGTGCCCTGCAACAGCTGTTCAAGGCGCGGGTACTTCTCGAAGGCCAGGTGGAAGGTCTCATGCGACCAGTTGGTCAGACCCCATACGCCGTAGCCGTGGGCCTTCAAATCCGCCAGCAGCTCGACCATGCCCGGAAGCGTGCGGGGCAGCGCGTCCGCGTAGTGGCCGATGTAGAACTTGAAGATGTCGGCGAGTTCCTGGCCTTGTTCGCGTACCACATCCGGGTAGATGTCCGCGAAATCCTCGCCGGTGTCCATGCGGTCCTCGTAGCGGAAGAAGCCGCAGGGGTCGTCGTCGGCGCAGATGCGTTCCACGATCTCATCGGGGAATCGGCCTTCCAGGCATGCGCGGGTGTTCCAGTCCAGCAGCACGCCGCAGAAGTCGAAAATCACGTCGGTGATGGGGGAGTTGGCCATGATGCTCCTTGTGTTGTTGGGGCCGTTGAGTGGGGTCTGCGATTTAGTATAGGGGGTTTCATACGTTGGCTCCCCTCTCTGAGGGGAGCCAACGTACGGAATCATGCGATGACGTCGGCGATGGCTTCGGGGATGGCGTGGGCCACGTCGCCGGCCACAATCGGGTGGCCGAGCGTCATGAAGCGCTGGCGATGCTCGCGGCCGATCAGTTCCGGCTCCTGCCAGCCTTGTTGCTCGGATTCGGAGGCGATCGCCGCCGCCAGGCCATGCAGGTAGGCGGCCGAGGCCACGGTCTCGCCCGTGGTGGCCACGTCATCCTGCTGGGCGAGCAGGGCGCCGGTCAGACCGGCCAGCACGTCGCCCGCGCCGGCGGTGCCCAGCCAGGCCGGTGCGCTACCCGACGCATAGACGTGGTCCTCATCCACCACGATGGTCACCGCGCCCTTCAACAATACGGTGGCGCCGGTGAGCTCGTGGGCACGCTTCGCGCTGGCCAACGGGTTCAACCGCACGTCGTCGGCGGTGTACGGCTCGTGCGAATCGGCATGCTCCGCGGTGCTGGCGGCGGTTTCGAACCGGTTGAGCAGTTTCGCCATCTCGCCGGCATGTGGCGTGATCACCACCTGGCCGGGCACACGCTCCGGCAGCAGGTCGAGTGCGCCGGCATCCACCACGATTGGCGGCATGTCGTAGGCGTCCTCGTTCTCATCCTCGCTGCCGAGCGCGTAATGCTTGAGCAATGCGGCGATGGTGTCCCGCTGCATATCGCCGTCGGTGCCCTCGACGCTAGCCTCGGGCACGCCGGACCCCACGACCCAGGACTGCACATGTCCCTTGCCGATCACGGCTTCCGGCAGTGCGGCGAGCACCATGTTCTGCGCGCGCTCCGGGCCCAGATACCGGACCATGCCGGTGTTCGCGCGGGCGGCGGCGCTGGCGGTGATCACGGCGGCACCGGGGTAGCGCTGCGAGCCGGTCACCAGACCAACCACGCCCCGGGAGTATTTGGGATCCTCGACCCTGGGGAGACGGACCGCGTCGGACGCGAACGAATTATCCACCACCTCGACGTCCGGATCCTTGTCGTCGATATCGAATCCGAAATCGAGCAACTCGATACGGCCGCAGGCGAACGTGGCGGGCGGCAGCACCGCGCACGGCTTCATCGCGCCGAACGTGACCGTGACCGTGGCCGGAATGTACGGGCCGGGCAGAGAACCATCGTTCACACCGACGCCGGATGGCGTATCCACGGCAAGTACCAGCGGAAAATCGCCTGACGACTCACGGTTTGGCAGGGCGGGCTCATCGGGAGCCTCGCCGTCGAGACCAAGGGCGGAGGCGAGTGCGGCGGGGATGCCGCGTAGCGAGCCTTGGATGCCGATGCCGGTCATCGCGTCGATGATCAGATGCGATTTCCTGGCCACGGCGATGGCGGTCTGCAATCGCTCGCCGGCCTCACCGGCGGAAAACCCGGACGCGCAACCGGGAATATCAGCCGCGGGATCAAGCACCAGCACCTTGCCTCCGGCGCGCACGAATGAGGCGAATCCGGCCTCATGCAACGACCGGCCCACGGCGATGGCGGTGACGTTCGCGCCCTCCTGGGCCAGCGCGGCGGCCGCGAACAGACCATCGCCACCATTGTCTCCGGCCCCGGCCAGCAGCACGATCGACGTGTCCTCCAGCGCCAGATCCTCGTCGTCCAGCATACCGGCCGCCATGTGGGCCGCGGCCTGGGCGGCCATGCGCATCAGCGGCACGCCTTTGTCCAGCAGGGGTCGCTCCATGGCCCGGACCGTATCGGAGTCATAGGCGCTGTGCAGCAGCAGTTCGCGACGATCGGCGTCTTCGGTGTATTCCATGGCAACCCCTTTCTTGTGTTTGTTACTTGCGGTCCGTGTTTACAGGCCGTACACCTCGTGGGCGAACTTTTCGAACACGGGGATCGAGCGCTTGACCTTCTCCGTGTCGATGCAGTAGGCCATGCGGAAGTATCCGGGCACGCCGAAGCTGTCGGACGGCACAAGAATCAGGTCGTATTCCTTGGCCTTCATGCAGAACGCCACGGCGTCGTCCTCCAGCGCCTTGGGGAAGATGTAGAACGTGCCGCCGGGGCGTACCACGTCGAAGCCGATGCCGGTCAGCGCATCGTAGAGCAGGTTCATGTTCGTCTCGTAGACGTTGAGATCGGCGGTCTGGTCGATGACCTTGGCCACGCCCAGCTGAATCGAGCTCGGCGGGCAGTTGTGGCCAGTGCCGCGCGAGATCTGGCCCATCATGGGCACGAGCAGGTCGGCGTCGGTGGCTGTGGGGTTCACCGCGACATAGCCGATGCGTTCGCCAGGCAGGCTCAGCGACTTCGACCACGAGTAGCAGGTCAGCGAGTTCGCGTAGAAGCTGGCCGGGTAGGGCTGGGTGGCGCCGTCGAACACGATTTCGCGGTACGGTTCGTCGCTGATCAGGAAGATATCGTGGCCGTATTCGACCTGCTTGGCGGTCAGGATCGCGGCCAGACGCTTGAGCGTGTCCGCTGAATACACCGCGCCGGACGGGTTGTTCGGGGTGTTGATAAGCACGACCTGCACGTTCGGGTTAAGTGCAGCCTCGAATGCGTCGAAGTTGATTTGGAAGTTCTCGGTGTCGGCCGGCACGATGGTCAGCTTGGCGCCGGCGCCCTTGACGTACGGCTGGTATTCGGGGAAGTAGGGGGCGAAGGTGATGATCTCATCGCCCGGCTTGGTCACCGCACGCATCGCGTGGGACAGCGCGCCCGCCGCGCCCGTGGTCGGGAAGATGTGGTTGCCGGTGTATGCCATGCCGAAACGTTCGTTGAGGTTTTCGGCGATCGCGTCCTTGACGGATGGGATACCGAGCGAGGGAGAGTAGCCGTGGATGGCCACCGGATCGCCGTTTTCGTAGAGGTCGACCATGGCGTCGGTGAAGGATTTCGGAGCCGGCACCGAGGGATTGCCAAGGCTGTAATCGAACACGTTCTGGTAGCCGATTTCGGCACCGCGGCTCGTGGCGTACTCGCTCAGCTCGCGAATCACGGACTTGCCGCCAAGCATGGCCTTGTATTCCTCATTGATCATGGCTGTTCTCCTCGCATGGTTGTACTGGTATGCACCACGCTACTACTATCGCGGCCGGTTTGCGCCATTTGCCGCGCCGTGCCTAAGCTGGCTGTTCTATTTGTTCTATTTGTTCTATTAACTGTCGAAACCGCGGAATAACGCCGATTTCCGCTACAGCTCCATGATTATCCACAACCGTTCATAGCGAGCGCTGTGGGACGGCGGGCGGAAAACGGCCGAATCCGCGTGCCGTCCCACACCTCGTGCAATCCACGTTTCGGGAAAGCACCACCGTAAGACCGGCGCGCATCCGCATCCACGACAGGAGCCTTACCGGCCGTAATCCCGCACTCGATTATTTTTTCTGACAGGGAATCGAACCCGAAACACTAACCCATGCACGCCCCACCGCAAACAGCGAATAACCAAATGTATGCATTTTCGGCACCATGAGCGAAGGAGTTCGCAAACACAACAGTGATTGGCATATACGGCATCGACCGGATGAACAGCATCGCGTCCTCATAGGTCAAGACCCACTGGGACTCGTCGCCCTTGGGTATAGGGACATTGCCTGTGTCATAGTCGTTAAGCAGCACAAGACTCGGCAAATATCGTTCCAAGATCTCGGCGGTGCCAGCAATTTCCGGTTCGGTGGACCTCGATAGCACCTTGACGACGGCGTGAAGTGCGTCAAGCCGCTTGCGATTGATGGTATAACCATCAACGAGATGCTGCTTCAGAACTGAGTTGGCCCATCGCCGGAAATAGATGCCTTCCTTGGATTTGACGCGGTATCCGACCGACAGGATCATATCCAGGTTGTAATGCTCGACTTGGTATGTCTTACCGTCAGATGCAGTTGTCGCAAATTTTGCGACAACTGAAAATCCATTGAGCTCTTCCCTTAATGCATTGCCGACATGCTTGCCGATTGTTTTGATATCGCGGCCAAACAGCAAGGCCAATTGCTGTCTGTTAAGCCACACCGTGTCCTCGTCTACCTTCATATCGAGGTGCACGGTGTGGTCCGCGCTCTCATACAAAGCAATCTGCCGCTTCAGTTCCTCGCCAGTCATGAGATCGCCTTTCTTTTTTCGGGCGTCTGTAAATCATGTCGTTGTCGTCGCTAAATTATGCATCCAGTTTATCAGGGCAGTCGAACGTTTGTTCGATTACTGTATCTCTCATATTTGTATGACTTTCCCGGCTCCCGCCATCAATCACCAGTCGCAGGTAATCGCGGTCGGCGGACTTGCGGCGTGGCACGAAACGACTGATGATGGAGTCCTTCTTGCCGCGGTTCTTCACGTACAGGAAACCGAACACGGAGAACACGACCGCGCCGATGAAGTTGACGACCAGATCCTCCATCGTGTCGATCAGACCGATGTCGAGGTAGCCGCCGAGGCCCAGGTCTTGGCCATTGACCGTGACCTGGGTAATGTCGTTGATGCGAATCGCATGGTTGGTGTGCGTGGGGTCGAGCATCACCGAGCTGATGGAATGCACGATGGCGTCCTTCTGCATGTCGAACCCGAACAACTGGTCCATGCCGAATTCGAAGAACTCCCAGATCACGCCGATGGTCATGGAGAAGCAGAAGGACACGATCGCCAGATACAGGGGCGAAAGCTCGAACTTCACCCGGTCGGACCGGTTGAGCAGGTCGACCAGCGAGAAGCCGATCGCCGCAGCGAGGAAGCCGTTCATCGTATGCAACACCGTGTCCCAGAACGGGAAGATCTCATAGAACGAACTGATCTCGCCAAGAATCTCAGCCGAGAACACGAACACCAGCACGATGACTTCCAGCACCGAAGGCAGCTCGATGCGGAACTGCACCTGGATGAACGCCGGCGCCAACAGCAGCAGCAACGTCAGGATGCACAGGAACACATTTTCGTAGTCGCCGTTAAAGAACTGGAGTATTGCCATGGCGAGCACCAGCATGCGCAGCACCACATAGACCGCGAATGAGCTTTTGTGTTCGCGGATTTCCATGCCCACGGCTCGGCTCATGGTTTTCCAGCGTACGCGCCAGGACGGTTTGCGTTGTGCGTCGTGCTGTTGCGACTGTTTCCGGGTCATCCTTACCTCTTTCTCGCATTGTTCTCGCGCCAGTCTATCCGAACCTGCTCACAGGCAATCGGCAAGAACGGGCGATAGTCTGGCCGCACGAACCGAACGGAAACCGATACTGTCTCGATTGTGGGCCACGCGAATCATCCGACAATGCTCGATGAGGCCATTACGCCGGCTCCTCATGGCTACTGGTCGTAGGGCTGGCAATCATGGCCATGCCGGTAGTTTGGGCTATCGTGAGGTGTGCGAGATGGGCTTTGTGCCGGCTGGCAGCAAATCCAAGCAGCGAAACAACGGAATGAACGAAGCGAAAGGAACGGTATCTGATGACTCCGATTGAATTGTCAACCCGACGCCGGGTTACGGGACTGACTTCGGATGAGTTCGCCAGGCTGTTCGTCTCTTTGCAGCGTGAAGTGGACGGCGAAGCCGCGCATTGGAGCGCCACGGATGTCGAATCCTGGGAGCTGGTCGGCCCGCCGGTGACCGCCGAACAGCATCTCATCGACACGTTCGCCGCGGCCAACGAATTCGTGGCCACGCTTGCGGACCGCCTGTACCACACGATTATGCCAGTCACGGAAGAATCGGTCATCACCGCATACGCTGATGACCTCACATTCTGGGCATCGCATCCGGACCTTGGCGGAGTGCCGTGCGCATTATGGAACATCGCCGCACTGCAGGCGGCCGAATGGGCCCGCAAGGAAACCGGCATCGCCTGTGAACTGGACGTGCGCGAACCGCTGGTGTGACAGCTGAGCTCAAACATGCGTAGGTAACGGCATGGTTTGAGGACTATGGTGTTGCGTTATCGGTCGGAAAGGATGTGATGGTGGGGCGTCATAGCAAAAAAGCGCGTGGCCAGTCGAGGAGATATGCGCGAAAGCCCTCCGTTTGGAGCGAAATTCGCGGCTATCTGCTGACAGTGATCGCGGTGATGCTGGTCGTGTTGCTGGGACGTACCTTCGTGTTCAACGTATATGTGATTCCATCCCGCAGCATGGAAGACACGTTGCAAATCGGCGACCGCGTATTTGCCTCGCGATTGACTCCGAGACTCTTTACACTGCACCGTGGCGACATCATCGTGTTCAAAGATCCCGCAGACTGGATGGAGGGGGAGCAGCTTCCCACCAATCTGATGTCGATAATCGACAGCAATCGTTACCTAATCAAACGTGTCATCGGTCTGCCCGGCGATACCGTCGCCTGCAAGGGATCCGGGGAGCCCATCACGGTCAACGGCAAACCCATTGATGAAAGCGCTTATCTTAAGTCCGGCGTGAATCCAAGCGACAGCCCTTTTTCCGTAACCGTTACTGACGGCAACGTGTTCGTGCTTGGTGATAATCGCTCCAATTCCAGAGATTCTCGATACCATCTTGACGACGGCAACAATGGGCTAGTGCCATACGACGATATCCAAGGTGTGGCGTTGTTCCGCTTCTGGCCATTTACGAGAATCGGCATACTGAACTGAGTTTGGCGTGAATCCACGAGTTGATACGTGCCGCACGGTCCGGTGCATCCTGCAGCCGGACCGTTACCGGAACCCTCCCCCCGAAATCTGACGACCCCCCTGTCTCACAGCTATCGTACAGCTCCGATACGGGAAACGTGCGGGTGATTCCATAACGACTACGTACTTCAGGAAGTGACGTGTATCACACTATGGTCATGTGTTCAGTGCCGCAGATAGGCGAAGTTTATTCATGAGCCGAATAGGGCCGGTGAAGCGGGCTCTCACTGCGTTCATAATACGGCATATCGTGAACGGCGTTATCATCACAGTCAGGCCGAATTAAAGGAGGCTCGGTCATGGTCGCCGCATCCACGGCATTCAGCCCGTCAAGCACGATGACGGCCAGTTTGGTGGAATCGACTGGCCTGCCCAGTGCCGCTATTCCTGTGCACGAGGATGGTAACAACGGCAACGGCGACAGTAGTGCCGATGGCAGCGGCGACGACGGCGGCATGGTCAGATCGCTGAGCCTGTGGAACTACTTCACCATGGGATTCGGCGCAATCATCGGCACCGTATGGGTGCTGCTGGTCGGTGACTGGATGATCGTCGGCGGTGGCCCGGTCGAGGCGATGATCGCCTTCGTGCTGGGCGCCGTGTTTCTGCTGCCGATCGGCTCGACGTCCGGCGCGGTTACCATGGTCGGGTCGTTTCTGCCCGGAGTGCTGGTGATGACGCCGCTCTTCTACACCGGTTTCGACACGATTCCGCAGAGTGCCGAAGAGGCAAGCGAAGGCCTTGACTGGAAGAAGTTCGGTATGGTCATCTCAGCTTCGCTGCTGGCCGCCGGCCTAATCATCATTGGCCTGCAGGTGCTGCCGTTCTCCCCGGCCGCGCTCAAACCCACATCATGGGCAATCGTGGCGGTGTGGATTTGCTGGGTCTGGCATTGCGTTGGATCAGTGCACGTTCACGGCGCGAATAGCGGTGCGCCGGTAGGTCGCGAGCCGTTCAGTCGCGCGCGACCCAAAGCGTATCGAGGTCGTCGGCCTCGGTCGCCTTTTTGCGCTTGCGTACCCACTGTTGCAGGAAATACGCCCCATAGCAGGCCACGATGAACACGAGCTCGGCCACGAGCGCGAACCGTTGCTCCACGTCGAAAATCACCAATACGAACGATGCGGTGCACAGGATGAACGCCGCCCAAGACACGTACGGATAGCCGGGCGTGCGGTATTTGAGTTCGCTGGTGGAATGGCCGGACTCCAGCCAACGGCGACGGAACACGATCTGGCAGTAGGCGATGGCGATCCACACCACCACGGCGGACAGGCCGGAAAGCGCCACCAGCACCAGGTACACAGTCGAGGCGGCGATCACGGAAGACAGGAGCGCCAGCAGGCCACCGGCCATCGCGGCGCACAAGGCGAGCATCGGCACGCCGCGACGGTTCGTTTTGGCGAACCAGCGCGGAATCATGCCTTCGTTGCCCATCGACCACACCATGCGCGTGGAGGCGTACAGGCCGGAATTCGAGGCGGAGAGCACGGCCGTGAGCACCACGAAGTTCATGATGTCTCCCGCATAGGGGATGCCTATGCCGTTGAACACGAGCACGAACGGGCTTTCGCCCACGCCGGCCTTGCGCCACGGGATCAGCGCGCACATCACGGTGATTGAGCCGATGAAGAAGAGCACCAGACGCCACAGGGTGGTGTGGATGGCTTTCGGCACGGCGGTTTGCGGGTCCCTCGTCTCACCGGCGGTCACGCCGATGAGTTCGGTGCCGGAGAACGCGAAGTTGACGGTCAGAATCGTGGCGAACACCGGCATGAAGCCGTTGGGGAAGACGCCGTCCTTGATGAGATTGACGAACATCGGGGCATGTTGGTAGCCGGCGACCGGGATGACGCCGAAGATGGCGAGCGATCCGATGACGATGAACGCGCAGATGGCGAACACCTTGATCGAGGCGAACCAGAATTCCGCTTCGGCGAAGAGCCGCACCGACAAGGCGTTTAAGGTGAAGATGAGAATGATGCACGCCGCGCTCCACACCCATGTGGGGCTGTCCGGGAACCAGCGTTGCATGAGCAGGCCGGCGGCGGTGAATTCGGAGCCGAGCGCCACCGTCCAGGTGAGCCAATACTGGATTGCGATCACGAAGCCGGTGCCAGGGCCGATGAACTTCTCGGCATACACATGGAAGGAGCCGGTCACCGGCATGGCCACGGACAGTTCGCCGAGCGTGAGCATGACCAGGTAGACGATCAGCGCGCCGATGCTGTATGCCAGGATCGTGCCGATGGGGCCCGCCTGCTGGATGGTGTATCCGGAGCTCAGGAACAGGCCGGTGCCGATCACGCCGCCTAATGAGATCATCTGCAGGTGGCGGGATTCCATGCCGCGCTTCAGGTTGGTATGTAGGGCGTGCTCGTCTTTGCCATCATGTGACGACTCGGACTGGCTGGTTTGCGCTGGTTGATTCATCTGTTCCGAATGGCTTCGACGGCCATCCGTCTGAATCTGCGGTTCCTGTTGCGAGGACGGCGACTGTGCCGCCGTGTCGGTGTCGGGCTGACTCATGTTTCTCTCTTTGCCATGCGTGCGTTCCATAGGCGTCGTCGTGACGGCCCGGAATAGTATACCCGCACCGAGGATATAGCTGCGCTGCATGATGCTGAGTCAAAATCAGCTTCAAGGGGCTGATTTGGCGTTTGCCGGAGGTCTACTTCCGTTTCAAGGGGCTGGTCAACTGGCGGAACGCAGATAGAAATGGCATTGTTCTATCGCTATTCCGCCGTTTTTAACCAGTGGCTACTTTGGCATCAGCCCCTTGAAACGGAAGTAGATGTTCCGCAAAGTCAAAATCAGCCCCTTGAAACGGAGATAGGCACTCGCAGCGGCTACTTCACCTTCTGGATACGCAGCACGAACACGGCAGCGCACACGGCCATGACGATGGAGATGGCGAACGCCGGCGTGTAGGTGCCGGTCGTGGTCTTGACCACGGAGGTGATGGTGGGACCGACTGCTTGGCCGAGCGTGGTGGCCAGGTTGAGGATGCCGAGGCCCTTACCGGCCTCTTCCTTGTTCGGCAGCACGTCGACGTTGAGCGCTTGGTCGATGGCTGAGTACACGCCGTAGCCGAAGCCGGCGATGCCCGCATACAGGTACATGCCCGTGACGCTCGGCATGATCCACGGCATCGCGGTGCCAATCGCGAACAGCAGCGAGGCGATGATGACTGGTACCTTGTGCGTGTGCATCTTGTCGGAGATCGGGCCGGAGATCAGCGAAGCGGTCAGGGAAACGACCATGGTGATGATGGACATGGTGGCGATGGTGCCGGCAGCCTCGGTCTTGGTCTGGTGCACGTAATCCTCGACGATGTAGAGTTGGTACACGGAGATCATCTGGTAGCTGAGCAACATGCACACTCGGCAGCCGAACGCCTTGTAGAAGTCACGCGAGGTGGAGAACTTCGGGAAGTGGAAGGAGACAGCGAGATCCTTGAGCGTCATCTTGGTGCGTTCCATGTCCTTTGAGGATTCCTCGCGAGGTCAGATGTCAAGCGCCACGAATCCGGAAGCCCATGATCACGGCGCCGATGATGAAGCCGGCTTGCGCATTGTTGATCATGCGAGAGCCGATCATGGTGCCGATGGGCTGGCCGGTGACCATGCCGCCGCCGTAGAAGGAGTCGGTGCCGCACAGCTTAGGCATCGCGATTATGTGCCTCGTGCTCATCATCCGTATCTGTCTATTGCCTCTCTTCTTCTCCCAAATGCGCGCGACGCAGCGTATGCAGGTGCTCCAACCGCAAATCCAACGTATCCAACGCAAGTACGCCGCGCGTAAGGATCCGCGTTCCAAAGAAGCCATGCAACGTGAAATTATGGCTTTGCAGCAGCGGCATAACGCCAATCCGCTCGGTTCATACCTGCTTCGCTGATTCAGGCGCCGATTCTGTGCTCGCTGTTCTACACGCTGCAATCCCTGCCCGCAAGCGCCGCCGGGAATGCGGAACCGTTGAGCGGCATCGACCGCGTCATGGCGGGCGACATCGAATCATCGTCCATATTCGGCGTGCGCATCGCCGACTCGTTCGGCACGGTCGTCTCGCCGCAGTCGCACGTCGTCATCGGCGTGGCCGTGGCGTTGATGTGTCTGATGTTGTTCGCGATGCAGTGGCTGCTCATCCATCGCAATACGCCGAAGGACGCCATGGATTCACCGCAGTTCCGCACGCAGAAGCTGACCGCGTTTGTGTTCCCGGCCATCTACGTGGTGTCGGGCGGCACCTTGCCGTTCGGCGTGCTGCTGTACTGGCTGACCAATAACCTGTGGAACTTCGGCCAGACGCTCTGCCAACTGCGATGGTTTCCGGCGCCCGGATCCGAGGCGGGGAGCGCAAGGCCGAACGCGACCATGAGCGGGAGAACCGGCACCGCGCCGCCTCCGGATTGCCGTCTTTGGAAGAAGAGCGCGCGGCGGCCGCGCGTGAGGAGGCCCACGTGCGCCGCGAGCGTGAAAAGTCGGTCGCCAGCCGCAATCGCAGACAGCGCAAGAACGTGCAGCTCGCCAAGCGTTGATGGCACATGGGAGAGGTTACGGGGGATGCGCTGAGACCCTCGTCCCCGGAACGGTTCGAAGTGCTATACTGCTTGCACTACGCTGCGATGCCTGAGTGCAAACGGATCCAAGACCTTACGATGACAGGATGAACGATGATGGCCACGAACCGCACATTACTGGAACAGGCCCGAGAATTGCAGGCGCTGGCCCAGACCGGACTGATGTACTGCAAGGACCCCTTCGACCGGGAGCGCTACGAGCGTATCCGCGCGATGGCGGTCGACATGCTCTCCACGCAGGTTGATGCGCCGGCCGGACAGGTGAGTCGACTGCTCAGCGCCGGATATCCGACGCCGAAACTCGACACTCGTGCGGCCATCTTCGATGAAGAAGGCAGGATCCTCATGACGCATGAGAACAGCGGGGAATGGTCACTGCCCGGAGGCTGGGTCGACGAGAACCAGTCCATTCGGTCCAACGCCGTCAAGGAGGTCAAGGAGGAGACTGGGCTCGATGTGAGGGGCGAGCGACTCATCGCGGTGCAGGACTGCGCCAATCACAACGCGCTGACCTATCCGTACGGGGTGCTCAAGTTCTTCGTATTGTGCAGCCGCGCCGGCGGTTGGTTCTCGGCCAACATCGAAACGACGGAAATCCGCTACTTCGAGGAAGACCGGTTGCCGCGGCTTTCGGAAACAAGAAACACCGCGGAACAAATCGCCATGTGTTTTGCGGCCCACCGCGATCCCGACTGGATGACGCTATTTGAGTGAACCCCGTGAAGGCATCCGCACATGCGCGTTGCGCGGCGCCGCCTGGTCATCGTGCCGACGGCGAGCATCGGTTCCGAACACTGACGCCGAACCGTCGAAGCCGTTCCTGTGGAAAATCCGTGTCCAGGCCATGCAGAACCAGGTGGCCATCGTCATGTGCAACCGGGTCGGCAAGGAAGGCGATGTGACGTTCGCCGGCCAATCGGTGGTGGTGGACCCGTACGGCAACGTCGTCAGCAAGGCCGACGACCAAGAACAGTTGATTATCGTCGACATCGATCTCACACAGACCGCAGCAGCGCGCAAACAGCGGCCATTCCTGGAACTGCGACGACCCGAATGGTACGACTGAAGGGGCGAATGGGTAATAAGCAATGTCACGATTCGCCGCACCCATCAGCCGCATTCGTGCCGGCCTACAGATACATGACCATACGCAGATTGCAGCCAGCTGGTGCAAGGCGGGAATGTGAAGTCATTGTGCGTTTGCTTCGCGAAGCCGCGCAATGCCGGATTCAAAGCAGCTGCTCATCATTGCTATGGATGCGGGACTGAATGGTCACTTCTCTTGGACCGCCGGTCTCACTGGGAGCTAGCGCGTCACCGTCGTTGTTCCAGAAGCGCAATGCGCCTTGTCGGGTCTCATCGTTGACGGATAGCAAGAGATCTCCCTCAAATAGTGTGCGTGCTGTGCGATGCTCCGAACGAGCATCTTGATGTTCTGCACGAAGCATGAGGTTCCTGCCCCAACGATCCGGCATGCAGTCTTGAAAGATGCGATGCATCGCATTATGCTCGGCCGGGAACGTTCCGGGGGGAGAGGGGCATCTCTGGACAGAGGGATACTGCGTTTGAAGAGCGCATATAGGCCGTATCGTATGTGAAATGTGCCGATTCGATGCCGCGCCTGATACTGGTGAATAATTTCCCGACGGTGACGTCTGTGCCGTTGAACTGCAGGGTGACGATTGCTTCCATGATGTGTTGCGCCTCCTGCTGTACTATCGAATACGTTTTGGAGTGTCTTCGTCGGCGCGTAATTTGCCGATATCTGTGTTAAGAGGGTCCGTCGCTTGCTGTACGCCGTCCAGCAGTCCAAGCAGACGAGCAATGCGGAGGAAGTTCTCAAAGCTGCCATTACCCGTACGCAGCATTTTGGTGACCGTTGGCATGGATAATCCAGCCCGCTCGGCCAGCAAGGCTACGGGAATGCGCTGTTGTCTGCGCGCCAAATCGAGGTTGGCGGATATCTGACGCATCGCCCGACTGACCGGGATTGGTGTGCGTGTCGGCATATTGGCACCTCCTATCCCAAATTTATGTTTAAATTTGTATGGACTAGCCTTATGCGGAGGTTACGCCAATATACGACAAGAACGAACCAACGTCAGCCCGGAATCTTTTCGACGATGGTGTTCAAGGTGTCGAAAGTCTCATCGATTTGGTCCACTACCTGCTTGCCCTGGTTGACCATTTCGGTGATCTGTTCCGTGCGGGGTTGCGGCAGCGCATGAATCGACGTCTTGACGCGCTTCAAGACCGCACCGGCGTCGGACAGGTCCTGCTTGATGGAAGCGATTTTGGGAATGGAAAGCGTGCCGTCGGAGAAGTTCATGCCGGACAGCAGCTCTTCGATATTGAAGTCCACCAACGTGCCCTGCGCGGCACTGTCGATTTTGGGCAGGGCGTTGGTCGCGGCGTCGGCGGCCGCATCCAGCATGCCGCGCACCGCCTTCACGTCCGAACCGTAATACAGCACGTATTCGGCGGCCTGCCATAGCATGCCCTGGGTTTCGTCTCGCGCCGCGACGATGTGACTGCCAGCGCTGTCCATCTGCTCAAGCGCTTGCTTGAAGTCGCCCTGCTCGACGGATTACTGCGCCTCGCCGATTACCCGTTGCGCCGACTGCCAGAACAGCCAGCCGGAAATGCCCGACGCCAGCAGAGCCGCGACCAGTATCGTGAGAATTACGGTGCCGATATGTTTGCGCTTAGCCATAGGACCAATGTACCTTTTGTCCCATCTAGCGCCATTGTGTTCTGGCCTTTAGTCCATCAAAGTGTCCAACAGACTTGTCTTCTCTGAAGAAGCGCATGGAAATCAGTTATAGTCGATTCTCTCCTGTAGCTGGCGAAAAAACAGATATAACTGATTCCTTAACATCTATCGGTGTCTTTGCTTGGCTTTTGTTGAGTAACGCTCTGCCGCATCATGCAAGTGCTTGACCGCTATGCGCTTGCACTGAACATTATCGTTGGTGGTGCATAGGCTGTGCTGTCCGGGCGCATCACGTCGGCGCGCGTGGTCGGCACGTTGTTCTCCATCGACCCCGCCATGAGCGTGATCATCGCCGCGCCGATACTGCGCCAGACCATTACCGCGGTGGCCGTGCTTGGCGTCATCGTCGTCTCCCTCGCGGGTACCCTGCTGGTGTGGGCCTCCGGCGGCGATGACGCGAATGGAAAAGTCGGTCAATAAGTTCCTGGGAAAGGAACATCGAATCCTGTAAGAGCGATGATGGCGCGGTCCAGTTCTCGTCTTCTCGTCGTCCTGTTTTTGTTTTCACACGTAACGAACCCCACAATCGCACCATCAACATCGTGATCTCTTCGGGGGAGGGCGATGTCGCTTGGGCGCGGCTGTGGGGATTCGCGGCTTACAGGTCCTGAACGTTCATACGGGCCAGCTCGGCGCGACGATTGATCTTGTCACGCTGATACAAGTAGATGCCGGCCAGCACGATGGTGGATACGTTGTTGGACAGGAACGCGATGAATGCGGAAAGCACGACGTTCCACATGTTGCCATACGCACCGATGTCCGCCCTGGCGAAGACGGTAATCGCCGCCACAAGCGACAGCAGCAATGTGATGGCGGGCAATACCAGACCGGGCCACTTGCTGTCCATCTTCGAAAGCCTGATCTGCAATATGATGAAGCCGATGCAGATGGCGATGAGAAACACGAAAAACACTACGGCAAATATTGTGGCGCCAATCATGATTACTCTCCTTGCTTGAGCTGCTTGCGATATTCGCTGATGAGGATTTTGGCGGTGTCGAAGTCGAGCTTGTCATCGACCGCGAGCCGTTTGATGAGCGCGATATACGGCTCGTTCTCGATCTGCTCGCCCAACTGGATTTTCTGGATGAGCCGGTCGAGCCGAAGCCGAACGGTGGGGTAGGAGACGCCGTACTGCGCGGCGACCTCCTTCATGGAGCCTGATGCGAGCAGAAACCGTTTGATGAACGTCATATCCTCGTCATCGAGGTTCGACATCCACGGCGGGATCATCGTCATATCCATACCTGCCTCCTTCAATCCACGGCGGGTTTAATAAAATTAAGTATACCATAAATAATATTAAAATCAAATAGATATCTGTTTAAAGTTTTTCGTAGATTAGTTTGAGGTCGTGATGTAAGAATGCGTACGCGGACGCGAAGGACCGGCACATGTCGGCACGCATGTAGAAGCATCGGTCAATCGGATATGCATCGACAGCACCCTGAGGCATTGACGGATAGCCGATTCCTGTCATGCGATCGCTTGACAGCATGTTGTCTGATTGACTCTTTGAGTGCCATAATTGAGATGGCATGCGTACGCGTCGGACTTTATGGAATGCGGGGACGATATGGTTGCGGACGATGAGGTGCGGGCCTCCCATGGTGGGCGTCGGAATCAAGGTCTGCTGTGGTTTTTCGGCGCTTCCGCCACATTGGGCGTGGCCGCCGTCACGGCCATCACGTGCGCCGTCATCCGGTACGGCTGGAATGACGGGGAGTTCTGGAAGCTGGTGGTGCCGGCGGCCGTGGCGTTGGTGGCGGCCATCGTGTGGGCGGCGCTCGGCTTCATGCGTCGCGCCGGGCGGACGCCTGACGTTCCGGCCGACGCGAACGATACCAGCCCGGCCGAATCCAGGTTCGATTCGGCGGCCGCCCAGATTCTGGCGATCGTCGCCATCAACGTGTGGGGCGTCATGTTCATCGTCTTCGATACGTTCCAGATTGACCCGTGGCGGTACGTGACATGGGTCGTGCCCGTGATGTTCCTGCTTTATCTGGCGGTCTTGGGCATCGGCAGGGCTTGTTTCCGCAAACGACAGAAGGATATTCGCTTCCCGGAGGAACCAAGTATGACGAGCAGCCGTCCATCATACTTGGCATAGGCGGGCAGTTGGACGATGCCGGGCAGGTCCTCGTTGTCGCTGGTCTGGTTGAGGGCATATTGGGTGCCGGTCATGGAACGCTACTGGAATCTGTCACCCTAGGGTGTCACTTTCCGTGTTTACCTCGACCTGCCATGCCCCTGGCGCGAAGGTTGAGAAAAACGGCGTCAACTTTCACGACAGGGGGCTACCTCATGCCTTGGCAAAATGCCGGCACACCGATTCAGGCGCTCGGACTGGTGAAACGGACAGGGTTCGATGCTCGAACCGCCTCCCGACCCGCAAACACGCAGACTGTTCTCAATAATGTTTCGTTGGATATCGATGGAGCGGGCTTGACGGCGATCGTCGGTCCGTCCGGCGCAGGCAAGACCTCGCTGCTGTATGTGCTGTCCGGATTGGACAGGCCCGATTCCGGGCGGGTGACCATCGGCGGTACCGACGTCTACGCACTGAATGAGGAACGGCGTTCGCGGTTCATTCGCGGGCATATCGGTTTCGTGTTCCAGCAATACAATCTCGTGCCGTATCTGACGGTCGAGGAGAACGTGATGTTGCCGCTCTCGCTCGCCCATCGCAAGGCCGACTACGTGCAGGTCACGCAGCTGCTGTCCCGGTTCGGTCTTCGCCAGAGGGCGAAGACGACGGTAAGCGCCCTGTCCGGTGGCGAACAGCAGCGCGTCGCCCTGTGCCGTGCGCTGCTCATGCGTCCGGCGGTGGTGTTCGCCGACGAGCCGACCGGCGCGCTCGACACCGCGAACAGCGAGCTTGTGCTGCAGGTGCTGCGCGAGCTGGCGGATGCGGGCTCCAGCGTGGTCATGGTCACGCATGACACGGATGCCGCCGCTTTGGCCGACCACGTGATCTTCCTGCGCGACGGTCAGGTCACCCACATCGCTGGCAGACTCACCGCCGAGCAGATTGCCGATGGCATACGCCGCACTTTCGTACCGGCCGGGTCGCCGCCGCTGGTTGCGCCGGCGCGGTCTGTCGGCCCGATGATGGTGAACGCCCAGCCTATCCAATCCGTCCAACCGGGCCGACCGGTCCAGCGCGTGGCGTATCCGCAGCAGCGGAAGGAGGCTCATCGTGGCTAGGTATGTGCTGCGTGTGTTCCGTGACAATGTCACGGGATGGGTACCCACGATTCTGGTGGTCGCGGTGGTGACCACGCTGGCGGGCATATGCATGAACCAATTCGTGTGGACCTCGTCTCCGTCGTTCACATTGGCCGCGCGGCAGGCGGGTCTTGATCCGGCCGAGTTCGGCATGGTGTCGGTCACGATCTATGTGGTGGTGTCATTACTCGCGTTCTTCTCGTTGACGGTGGTCGGCTCGGCCACGGTCAACCGTATTCACGGCACGTTCGCGCAATGGCGGCTTATGGGCGCCAGCCCGAGTCAGGTGCTTGCCAGCATGTGGATGCTCGTGGGTGTGGCGAGCCTGTTCGGTTCCCTGATCGGCTCTCTGGCTGCAGTGCCGGCCAGCCTGCTGGCGGTTCCCGAGTTCAACGCCATGGCTGCGGAAAGCTTCGCCGATGGATTCGGCTCGTTCGCACCTCCTGCGTTCACGCCGTCGATGGCCGCGTGGCTCGGATCCCTGCTGTTGGGTGTGGCCACGTGCATGTTGGGCGCGTCCATCCCCTCGCTGCGCGCAGCGAAGATCCGTCCCATCGAGGTGATTCGCGGCACGGGAGCCATCGGGATACGGCACGGTTGGCGGTCTTGGGCGCACTGGGCACTTGGTTTGATTGTCATGGCGGCGGCGCTGGCATTGGCGTTCTCCGGCATGGGCACGCCACGGACGCTCGCGTTCGGCCAGGAGGCGGGGCAGACATTCAACAGCGCGCTGTGGGCCGGCATCATCGCCTCGTTCGGCATGTACATCCTTGTCAGCATGCTGATTCCGATTCTATTGGGCATCGGACGTGTCGTGTGTCGCCTGTGCGGGTCCGCGACCGGCGTGCTCGCCGCCCGTTCCGCCAAGGCGAAGGCCGCCAGCAACACGAACACGATTGCCCCGCTCGCCCTTGCCATGGGACTGTCGGTCACCCTGCTGACCTGCGCGCGATCCTATGGCCGGATACTCGCCTTAGGCGGCCATCCGAAGAGCCTGAACTACGCGGACTCGCTGCTGCTCATAACGATGCTGTGCATCGTGTCCCTGGCCACCAGCATGGCGGTCATTGCCCTGTCGAACCGCAGCATGGTCGCCGACCAGGCATTGCTGCGCAGCATCGGCCTGTCCCCACGTCGTGTGATCCGCATGTATCTCTGGCAGAGCCTGCAGCTGGCCGCCGGCGCGGTCATTCTCTCGCTCATCCCGGTCGCCGTCAGCGCAAGCGTTTTCGCCGCAAGATCCGCGGCGCTCGTCGGCATCCCCGTGGCCGAAATCCCATGGCCGGGCGTAATCGGCATGGGCACGGCCTGCTGGCTGGCATTGTTCCTCATCCAGTTCACGCAGATTCGCCCCGCGCTACACCGCAGCGTGGCCGACACGATACGCACATGCTGACATGCACGCAACATCATACAAAAAGAGCCACAATGGGAGCCATGAAACCGCAATCCGCGCAGGCCAATAAGGTCACGGTCCTGGCCGTGCCACTGGTCATCGCCGTGGTCGAATGTGCAGCGATGCTGTGGGAGCATGCGATCGGAGCGCCGGCCGACACCATGTATACGTTTGCCAAAGATCCGCTGGGATTGGCTCTGCTGCTGGCGATGACCATAGCCAGCAGTGCGATACTGCTTGTCCGTTACTGGCTGCCAGCCGTTGCCTTGGCGCTTGAAGCGGTATTGTTAATAGTTGCCTCGTACTGGCGGTTGGACTCAATCGTGATGATTCAGACGCTCGTCGCCTGCTATGCGTTCGCCCGGACAGCGAGGGGGCGCGGGCTGTGCGTTGGAGGCATCGGCATGATGCTGTCGATGACCGCGTCGGCCATCATGGTGCATCCGGACGTTCTCGCGACCGAATGGGTGAGTCGAGTGGTAACGCTGGCAGCCGTGGGAGGCGGCGCGCTTGCAGTACGTGGCAGGCAACAGGCCAAGGAAGCCGAACACAAAGCTGCCGAGGAATGTCGGCGGGCAGCCGAGCTGGCCTTCCAACGCGATGCCGCAATACGCCGTTCGCGCATAGCCGGTCAACTGCACGACAGTGTGGGCCAGGGTCTGACCGTAATCATCGCACTGTCTGAGGGTCTGGCCGGCAAAACCGATGACCCACGCGTGGAGGATGCGCTGCACGGCATCAACGAAATCGCACGAGAGAGTCTGGGCGACACGCGCAAAGCCGTCCGCGCACTGACCGAGTTCGATGGAGCGGCGAACGGTGACGATACGCACACCCAAGAATCCGACCAGCATTCATGGGATGACATTCGGCCGATTCTCGCGCACGCACGCCGGCTGGGCATCGTCACGGTGTTCACCGAGACTGGTACGCGCGCCGATGACGAAGCTCAGGCTGATTTGTGTTTCGATGTGACTCGCGAAGCCATCACCAACGCCATACGTCACGGACAGAACGTGGTGCATATCAGCATCGCCTGGAACCACAGCGAGAACGGCACCGTCGCCGTGATTATCCGCAATGACGGCAGTCCCGCGCGCAAGGACGCGCGCAAGGATGACGGTACTGGGCTCGTCCGTCTATTCCACCGCGTCGAATCGGCAAGCGGCATCTTCGAATACGGTCCAAACGAAGACGGCGAATGGGTCGTCGAGGCGACCATCCCGTCCAACGGAGTGAACGAAAAGGACCACACCGCATGATTCGTATAATGCTCGTAGACGACCAGCGTTTCGCGCGACTTGGCTTCCAACTCATGCTTGACGATGCTTCCGACATCGTCGTCACTGCCCAGTCCGCTGACGGCCGATCCGCCATCGAGACGCTCGAACAGCTCGCCGTTCAGCATCGTCCATTGCCGAATGTAATCCTCATGGATGTGCGGATGCCCGGTATGGACGGCATCGAAGCCACTCGCCGCATCACCAGACGCTGGCCCACCATCAGCATTCTCATCCTTACCACGTACGACGAGGACGATTACGCCTTTGGCGGTCTCGACGCCGGAGCCAGCGGCTTCCTGCTCAAGGACGTCACCAAGCACAACCTCATCGACGCGGTTCACGCCATCGCCAACGGTGACGCAATACTCACCCCACGAATCACCAGACAAGTGCTTGAACGAGGCGTTCCGCATCCCACCAGCAGCCAGCGCCAGCAAGAAATGCGCAAAGCTTTCGACGCACTCACCCCTCGCCAGCGTGAAATCTGCGCACTCATCTCCGAAGGGCTCATCAACGAGGAAATCGCCAATCAACTCACCGTCGAACCTGCCTCCGTCAAACGTGCCGTGACCCGTATCCTCGCAACTTTGGGCCTGCGCAATCGCACTCAAATCGCCATCGGCTGGTTCAAAGCAGGCATGTAGACCTGCTATTTGCTCAGCAGCTCATTCAAGCGGATTGTTGTTACGAATGCGACTACCGCACGCCCTCCCAAGACGGATTCCATGTTCGACACCCCATTCGGCAAGGTGGGCTTGGCGGATTTTAGTGATGGTTGCAACACCTGTGTGTTTTGCCGCTCTTGATGGCGGTCTTGGATTGGTGCGATCGTATCATGCTGTGTTGATGAGTTCGAGTATTTTCTCGGATGGTTTCCTGTAGCCGAGTGTTTTGCGGGGCCGGTCGTTGAGTTCCTCGGCGACCGCGTCGAGGTGGTCCTCGGGGTATGCGCTCAGGTCGGTGCCCTTGGGGAAGTATTGGCGCAGGAGCCCGTTGGTGTTCTCGTTGGTGCCGCGCTGCCAGGGTGAATGCGGGTCACGGAAATACACCTGCATGTCCAATGTGGTCGAGATGCGTTTGTGCAGGGCGAGCTCGCTTCCCTGGTCCCAGGTCAGCGAGTTCCTCAGGAGCTTGGGCAGGTATTGCATTTTCCGGATGACGGCCTGCTGGACGTGTTTGGCGTCGTGCCCGTCGGGCAGGTGCAGGAGGATCGTGAACCGTGTCGAGCGTTCCACGAGCGTGCCGATCGCGCTTTTGTTGGCCGCGCTGCAGATCAGGTCGCCTTCCCAATGACCGGGTATCGCCCGGTCCTCGACTTCGGCGGGCCGCTCGCTGATCATGATCATGGGTTCGCGGAAACGGGGCTTGCGCGAGTCCGTCTGCCCGTGCGGCCGGCGTTGGGCGCGCCCGCTCCTCAGGGCCTTGATGACGTCCTTTTTCAGTTCGCCTTTGGCCTGGACGTAGATGGCCTGGTAGATCGTCTCCGCGCACACATGCATAGCATCATTATCCGGGAAATCGGCGCGCAGGCGCCCCGCGATCTGCTCGGGACTCCAATGCGCCCGCAATCCTGCGCGAATGTATGCGAGCAGGCCGGGCACCGTATGGATCTTCGCGGGCTTGGGTCGTCTGGGCCGTCCGCGCTCATCTGCTGGGGCCGGTACGGCTCGTACATGCCGGTCGCGGGATTCGTGTTGCGCGCCAGCTCGCGGCTGGCGGTCGACGCGGGACGATTGAGCGTGCGCGCGATCCCGCGCACGCTCATGCCGGCCTTCCGCCAGTCGGCGATGCTGATGCGCTCGTCCTGGCTCAGATACCTCGAACTGATCTTTTGGGGAATGTCCACGGTGGAACGATACCAGTCCACCGATGGCTTCTCGTTCCTGCCGTTCGATCGTGTCCTTCCGTTGCGCCACACCTTGCCGGTGCGTTTGGACACGCCCACCGCCCGCGCGGCCTGCGTGAAGTTCATGCCCGCCTCGAGATGCTCGACGTACCGGCGTCGCCGCGCCGCGCACATCTCGCCACGCGTCGCGTACTCCACGCCCTCGAACACCCACCTGTCCACCTGGCCCTCCCATCAGTCAGCCAGGCGTTGCGACGATCACTGGAACCCGCCCTTCGCCATTTTTTTTGGGGGGAGAGACCGGTGGCGGCAAGTGTGCGATGGGAGTCGGATGCATCGTCCTTGCGGATGATGCGCAGGTTCATTCCTTTGGCCGATGGATAGTTTCGGCAAATCGAGGGAGCATGGAGCAACCGTCATGCGATTGCCTGACATGATGTTGCGTTTGCGGCCGCTGAAGGGTGAAATGGCGGCGACATTGCAACGCGCGGGTCTGGGCAAGGCATCCTGCCTTTGCCTTCAGGCCCGCCTTTCGTGAAGGGTGATTATGCCAGTTATATCGGCTGCGAATCTCTCGATCGGGTACAAGGGTTCCCCAATCGTCAGCAACATTAACCTGCGGTTGAGCACGGGTAGGATCATCTGTCTGCTTGGGGCAAACGGCGCGGGCAAAACCACGTTGATGAAGACGCTACTCGGACGGATAAAGCCCGTGAGCGGAGAGGTCACGTACACAGGGACGAATATCAATGAGATGTCCGCGGCGATAGACCATCCCAGTTTCTTTCCTTACCTGAGTGGTAGAGAGAACGTCGAGGTGGTCTCCGCGTTCTGGGGTCTGGATGTGGACCCGGAGGCGGCGTTGGACGGTGTGGGCATCAATCGCGCGGCGTATGGGCGGAAGGCGAAGGACTACTCGACGGGCATGAAAGAGCGTCTGGAGCTGTGCCTCGCCCTTGTGCCGCATCCGAGGTTCCTGTTCCTCGACGAGCCGCAGAACGGTCTGGACCCCGATGGCATAGCTTCCTTGTCCGAAACGCTTCGCGCCTACCGGGACAAGGGGAACTGCGTAGTCATCTCCACGCATCTGCTTCATGAGATCCAGGGCGTCCCGGACGAGTGCATCATGATTCGTCACGGCCGGGCCGTGCAGGTCACGGATCTGACCGGGGTGAACCTCGCGGATCTGTATCAGGGGAGGTAGGGTCTTGAACGCCGTTTCCCCTGTTCGCGCGTTGGTCGCCTACTACTGGAACACGTGGTATTTCCTCGCCGCGGTGTTTGGGGCCGTCTCGTCCCTTCTGCTGGGTGCGTGGATCTCAAGCGCGGCGAACGGAACCCCGATAACCGGAGGGTATTGCGTCTATTTCACCGCCACCCAGCCGTTGATCTGCCTTTCGCTGCTCTTCGCATGCGATGCCAGGGTCGCGAAGGCGCACTACGGTGGCCTGCCGCGCCACGTGTATTCCGCGTGGACGCCATGCTCGCTCAGGGCCGTGTTCCGGGCCCTGATCCTGACCTCCGTGAACCTGATTGGCGTACTGTGCTTCGACGCCATCATGGTCCTGACGGGTACCGGAATTCACCCGCATCTGGCAGCTGTCCTGTGCTTCGTCGTGCTGCAGAGCCTTGCGACCTCCCTGATCTACTCGATCGTCGAGATCGCCGCCGATCCCAGAACCGCCGGAATCGTCTCGGCCATCCTTTGCTATGCATGGATTCTCCTGCCGGGCGACCTTCCCGACTATGCGACGCCCTACGTCGCGAACGCCCTACGGACCGTCGGACTTAACCTGAACGGCACCGTGATGTCGCCGGCGGAAGCGGCGAGTCGAGCGTCCGTCGGCCCCGTGATGGTCGTCGTCCCGATCGTGGTGCTTTTGGTTGCCTATATGCTGTTGAGCCGGTTCCGTCGCGAAGGAGTGGAGAGGAAATGAAGTCCCTATTGCGTATTGAGCGTGTGGCGGTGATCCGCTGGTCGACGCTCGCCTTCGTGGCCGTGCTGCTGTTTCCGTTGTTCTTTTTGCGTTACGGGAACACGGGTGCGGTGGTGCAGTCGGCGATGGTGATGGCGCTTCCCGTAACCGCGGCCGGTCTCGTCTTCTCCAATGCAAGGGTGCCCTCCTCGTACCGTTCCTTCAGCATCCACGACCGGCTCCTGCTTCGCTTCAGCGTGAAGTCGCTGTCGCTCGGCGTCGTGATCAACGTCTGCCTGACTTTGCTGTACGGGCTTGCCGTCGGATTCGTCGTCAACGAGACGCTTTCGTCGCGTACCATTCTGATGCTTGCGTTCACCGCCGTCGTCCTTTCCCTGGCATGCTTCGTTCTGCGACTCTGGGTCAGTCCTCTCGTCGCCTGGAACGTCGTCGCCTTCTTCATCGTCGCCGGACTTACGGTGAGTTCCGGCATGTTCGAGGACGCGCCGATGCTGTACGCCGTCATACCAACCACATGGGTGTTGAACGGGGTGAAATTCGCCGGTTACGTGATTCCGGTCGGCGTCGTCATCGCCGCGATAAGCGCATGTCTGCTGTTCAAGGCGGTGAAACGTGTCTGACCGAAGCCGTATACGGGTGCACTGTTTCGGATCGTAATCGTCCGGCAGCCAGCTTTCTCACCGTATTCCGTTGCGGGAGTGAGCCTGCCGCTTTCCGCTGATCCCGCCATACAAAGTCGACTCCGCACGTCGCGAGTCTTCGCCGAACACTGTCATTGGTGACGCAGAGGTCGTGTGGGAATGGCCGTGACAGGGGAGGGGTATTGGGCAAGCTTCGGGCGCCGCGTTCGGCGCGTGGCCGTGTGATGGCGGCGGCCGGCATGGTTATGGTGGGATCGTTGGGCATCCAGACGTCGTCGTCCCTGTCGGCGTCGTTGTTTAGTGCGTTGGGGCCGATTCCGGTCAGTTCGATGCGCATGCTGGTCGCCGCGATCGTCATGCTCGCGCTCGTCCGTGTGCTTCGGCCTGTACACGCTCTTCGCCGACCGGGTCGGCAAGACGGGCACCGGGCTCGACGGGCTCGCCTTGTCGGTCACGGTCGCGGCGCTGGCCACTTCGCCGGTATCCATCAGTCACGCCCCGCACATGTCGGCCGCCCAGTGGGGCATCATCGCCGCCTCGGCGGTGCTGGGAGTCGCGATTCCCTACACGATGGACACGTTGTCCGGGCGTATCACGTCGGCGCGCGTGGTCGGCACGCTGTTCTCCATCGACCCCGCCATGAGCGTGATTATCGCCGCGCTGATATTGCGACAGACCATCACCGCGGTGGCCGTGATCGGCGTCATCGTCGTCTCCCTCGCGGGTGCCCTGCTGGTGTGGTCATCCGGCGGCGATGCCGTAAACGGATGATTCTTGTCATACGATTGCTTGACATGGCTGGTCTGCGAATGCATGTTTTACCGGCCGCCATCGATTGGAATGCCAGCCTCCAGCTGCCAGTGGGCTTGTTCGGTGTGGGTTTGGAAGGTGCCGACGTGTGTTTCGATGATGGTTTGGTAGCGGTCGAGGCCGAGTCTCGTGTCATCGGGTGTGATGGTGTCGCTGGCGGAGACGTGGATGGCGTCCGTGTCGAAGGTGACGCAGATGGCGTACCATTCGCCCGGATGGCGTGTTTGGCGATGTTCGCGTACAGTTCCGCCAGCAGGTTCGACAGCAGGCCCGCCAGCAGTCGCATGGTCTCCGGCGTGAGCGGCCGGTGTGGTTCGGCGAGCAGGTTGTCGCCGGTGAATCCCGGGGCTTCGAGCCTGGCCTCCTCCTCGTCGATCAGCGATTGCAGCCCGGCACGCTGCGCGGCGGCATCGACTTCCGTGGAATCGGCTGTACGGGGTTGCTTGCTGCCGTGCGAGCCTTCATGCGATGGGTCGGATGGACGTTGCGGGTGGTTTTCGAGCGAGTCGATGACCTCGTGCGTGTGGCCCATGGCCCGGCTGGCGGCGTCGCGCAATTCATCGAGCTGTTGCTGGTATTCGTGTTCGTCGGCGGGCATGCCTTCGGTTTCGGCGTGGTCGATGCGCAGGATCAGGTAGGCCAGGTCGTTGCCGATGGTGTCATGCAGGCTGCGGGCCGTCTCCCCGCGTTCGTGTTGTCGGCGCAGCAGGTACGAGTCATGGTCGCGTTGGCGCATCACATGTAACAGCAGGCCGGTCAGGAGCGGAAAGCAGTAGAACGCCAGACTCTGCACCGCGGCCACCATCACCCGGCTCCTGCTGAGATCAAGGCCGTCCATGGTGGAGGCGAGCAGGATCATGGTGGCGGATGACGCCGGCCCGCGATCTCGTCGGTGGTCAGCCGCCGCGCGTACAGGCGCAGGATCTCCTTCTCGCGCAATGACAGGGGATCCCTCATGTCAACAGACATCTTCGCCGGCACCGTGCCGGACAGTAGCCCATAGGCGGTCTGCGCGTCACGAAAACCCACAGCGGCCTGTTCGTCGGCGGGAAGGCCTTGAGCCGCCCAGCGTATCGCCACGGCGATATCGGTCCTCAGTCGTTCCTTCGCGAACAGTCCCTGAGCGCCGGACGCGATCGCCTCCCGCTGGTAGACGTCCACGGAATACGAGGTGACGCACACGATGCCTGTCCCACCGGTCCTGCGCCGGATGCGCCGGCACACGTCCGCGCCCGTGATCCCGCCCAATGCCATATCCAGCACCAACACCTCCGGCCTGGTATGCGGGTTGTGGCAATGCTCAATCGCCACCGCGGGAGAGCCCGTGCTCCACATGACGCGGAAGTCCTTGGAAACGGCCGAGATCATCGCGCACATCGCGTCCAAGGCGAACGGATCATTATCCAATACGCCGATACGGATTGCCCGCGCCGAAACCCCAACCATATCATCATGCCTCATGCCGCTCATCGTAGCCATGCCCACAGCCGGATGAAAACCTGTTGTCATGCGATTGCTTGACACGATGTCGCGGGCACGTCGCAGCCGGACCATATTGGGTGTTGTTGATTCCGAGTAGAAGAGGGGAGCTGTGATGATAGAGATTTCCGGTTTGTCGAAAACGTACGGCGGCAAACAGGCGTTGGATGATGTGTCGTTTCGAGCCGAGCAGGGCAAGGTCACCGCGCTAATCGGTCCGAACGGTGCCGGAAAGTCGACGTTGCTGCACATCCTGCTCGGGTTGGAGCCTGCCAGTAGCGGCGCGGCCACGTTCGATGGCAGCCGATACAACGAACTGGGGCCATCTCCGTGCAATATCGTCGGCTCGTTCATCGACGGGTTGACGCCGCATCCGTCCCGGACGGGACTCAGCCATCTCCGTTGGATTGCACTGGTCGCCGGCGTTCCGTTCTCCCGATGCGACGAATGCCTGCGGCTCGTGGGATTGCACGAGGCGCGCAGACGGACGTTCAAGACCTATTCGCTTGGCATGAAACAACGTCTGGGCATCGCGGCCGCGATCCTGACCGACGCCCCGTATCTCATCTTGGACGAACCCTTGAACGGCCTCGACCCGGAAGGCATCCAATGGGTGCGCGACTTCATCAAGGATTACGTTTCGGATCACCGTACCGTCATCGTCTCCAGCCATTACATGGCCGAGCTCGAACTGGTGACCGATCACGTCGTGGGCCTGTCGAATGGCCGGAAGGTTCTCGATGGTGACATCGCTGCGTTGCTCGACCAGTACGGCAGCCTTGAACAGGCGTATTTCAACGTGGTGAAGAAGTGAGGCTGATGAAGATGACATCTTTGCCCCGCCATCTGTCCTGCCAGCTGGTGCGATACTGCGCAAACTGGCAATTCTACTGGTCCGTATGCGCCGTTCTGGCACTCACCGCGCTGTTCGCGGTGCTCGACGTGCAGACGATTTCCTCGACGGTGTCCATCACAGCAAACGGTACCGTACAATCGCACGACGCATTGGACCCGAACCTGGCGCATATCGTGTCCGACGCCATGCTCGCCTCGCCCTACCAGACCTCAATCATTCTCATCCCTATTATCGTGGCGTTGATTGTGGCGGCGGGATTCCGGTCGGGCGATGAACGCCAGCTGCGGCTGCTGTATAACCGGCCCTATCCGTTCGCGGTCAGTGACGTGCTCGCGACCGTGCTCTACTGCATAGCCGTCTCACTGCTGTCATCACTGCTGAATGCGGCGATACTCGTGGTGATGTTGAATCCCGCGCTGCGACCGATGTTCCTCACGGCTACGGTTATTACCACACCTCTGAGGGTGATGGCGTTCGCCGTGGTCATGGGACTGATCGGCTATATCGCGGCCTTGTCCACGAAGCGTGACGTGCCATCACTGGCCGTGATTCTGCTGCTACTTGTCGTTTCGCTATCCGGCGTGCTGAAAGTGGTTCACGCTGATATGGTGCTGCCGACGATCGGCGGGAAAAGCTTTGCGTTCGGACGGGACGATGAGGCAGGAGAATTTCCGGTGGCCGCATCCGCAATCGTCATGACGTGTTGGCTGGTGGCGGTGTTTACTGCGGCGGTGATGGTGCGTAGCCGGCTTTTCCTGAAATCGAAAGTATGAGAGGGGCGTGATGTGACGAGCATGGTTAAAGCCCTGATATACAAGGACGCGACAACACGAATCCTGCGGGTCGTTTGTCTGCTGGCTATGTGCTGGGTGTCTCTCGTGTACACGGTCGCTCTGATGCCGATTAGTTTGGACGATTCCGGAACCAACCCGCTGACCGTCGAAAGCAGCACGACACTTGCCTCGCAAGCGCTCGTGATCATCGCCGCTGCTCTGGCCATTATCGAAATCAATTCGGGCGAAACGGCGATAGCGGCTCTCCTCGTCGGTTCCCGGCGGCGAATGGCGTTTTCCCTGATGACAGCGAAAGTCGTGAGTATCGTCGTTGTCGGGTTGATGCTGACCATGGTGAACGCCATTGGAAACTTCATCGCCTACGGACACGGCGTCAGCGGCCGTCTGATGATCCGGTACATGATGCTGGTAGTGATGAACGGCGTTGCGGTACTGTCGCTTTCTTTGCTTGCCGGGAATGTGCTGCTCGGACTATCCATCTACTTCCTGGTGCCCATACTGCTTAAGCCGTTCATCGTCTATTTGGTGCCGGCTGTCAGTGACTTGTTCTATTCGTCGGCGATTCGCTCGCTGGCTGATGGTGCGTTGCCTTTGCAGAATTCATTAGTGTCGCTCGTGTGGTTGCTGGTTTTCCTGCTCGCGGGATATTTATCAATAGTCGTGCGAATCCTTGAATGGTGAGAGTCGCGGACGTTGTAGATTGCGGGATGAGTGCGGGATGCAACGTGAATTTCAGCGTTTTTCGTCTATCATCCCGCAGCATTTCTTACGAGTGATTATGGCTCAACATGGAAAATGGCGTAATCCCGCGATTTTAATAATTAATGATGTGGGATGCTACGTGCGTCAAACGATTGATCTCGATGGCATCCCGCAGTACTGCGGGACGTCACGCAAAAAATGGCCAGATCTGTGTGTCATCCCGCAAATGTGAAGATATATTTGAGTACATGCATGCCGTAGGAATTTCGGGCACAAGCTGATTGACTAGAAGAAGCGAATCATATCCGTGAACAAGGGGAGAAGCTCAATTGAATTTGAAAACAGAACTGCAGACGGAACGACTTCTGTTACGCCCGTGGAAAATCGATGATGTTGCCGACGCGAAGGCGCTGTTCAAGTATGCAAGCAATCCGCACATCGGGCCGGCCGCTGCATGGCCGGTGCATGCCAGTGTCGAGGACAGTGCGCGGGTAATCCGTAATGTGCTGAGCACTCCCGAAACATATGCGGTCGTCCTGAAGGAGACGGGGGAGCCAATCGGCAGTATCGGATTGGCGCCGTTGTCGGATGCAGTCGACCCCGAGCGTCGCGAGCCGGAGTCGACGCGCGAGATCGGCTATTGGATCGGCGAACCGTATTGGGGCCAAGGACTGATTCCCGAAGCTGGGCGGGAAATACTGCATCACGGGTTCGAGGACCTGCAACTGACCGCAATCTGGGGCGTGCATGACGTCAACAACCACAAATCCTCCCGCGTGATGGACAAACTCGGACTAGCACCCGTGCGCACCGCCCGCCATGTGCATCTCAAACTGCTCGGCGACGTATATCGCGACGAACTCGTACGCCGCATCACCGCAGACGAATGGCTAACCAGATAAAGTTCGCGCCCGTTGGCCGAGCAGTAGTAGTATGGTCTGCTGTATCAACAGGAGGAGTGCGACCGATGCGGCTGATCGAGACATGGCTGGCGGATCCAGAACGTGCATTTGACTTGTTCGCGAAATTCCCGGCGGAAGAGACGGGATTCGAGAACCCGGCGGCTGGCATGGACCGTGAACAATTCGCCGCATACGTGCGAGGGTTGCGTGATGAGTCGCTTGGCGTCGGCCTGCCGGACGGCTGGGTGCCAGCCACCAAATACATTCTCGTCAACGATGAGGGCGACTATGTGGGCATCTTCAACCTGCGTCACCGGCTCACCGACTTCCTGCGCAACGGTCCGGGCCACATCGGCTACGGTATCGCCCGCGAATACCGCGGCCACGGCTACGCGACCGCCGGGCTCAAGCTCACGCTCGCCAAGGCCCGCGAGCTCGGCATCGAGGAGGCTTACCTGAGTGTCCACAAAACCAATCCGGCAAGTCTTGCGGTGCAGCAGCATTGCGGCGCACGTATCGACCATGAGGACAAGACGGAATACTACACACGCATCGCCACCTGCATGGAGAGCGATGGCCTCTATGCGCGAGGCGATTGACGGCGCCTCTTGCGTGTAAATGGCCGATTATCAATCGGTTTTAATCGATTTCGCCTCGGTCGATAGAGTCGCCGTCGAGGAACCAATAATCGTGCGGATTTCCGCGTAACGCCATGAACGGCGTGAGTTCCACGCCCTGTGTCTCAGCTCTGCTCAGCAGATAGGCGCGGATAATCCACGGATACTCCAGCACGCCCGACTTGAGGGTGATGATTTGCTCCACTCTGCTGCCGCTGACGCCAAAATCCTTGCCGCCGTTCGGCGGTCAGACCCAGCCGGCTCATGTTCTCCTGAAATTCGCGGATAGTCGCCGCGCGTTGCTCACTGTTCAAAGACATGGCTTCATGGTAGCGCCGGACGCGTGTGGGAGGTCGGGCTGCTCACTGGAATACGCCGTCAGAGTAGTTGATCATTTCGAGTTCCGGGCCCATGTCTTCGGTTTGAGTCAGGCCGGTCTCATGGAAGCCGATGTGACGGTAGAAACCTTGGGCGTTGGTGTTGAATCCGGCGACCCACAAGGCGAGCCGATCGTTGCCGATGGCGCGTTGGCCTGCCTCAACCAAAGCACGGCCAACACCATGACGATGGCAAGATTCCAGCACATATAGCGAAGCCAGTTCCGCAGCCTCGGACCGTTTGATTGGCGAACGTGGCGTTTGCAGAAGCTCAGCAAAACCAATCACGTGGTTGTTCTCCAAAGCGACCAATACGACCTGATTGGGGTCTTTGGCGTGACTGCGCGTCAGTTTGAGCGCGAATTCGGGAGTGATCGCATCCACGATTCCCTGCGGAATATGCCCCTGATTGAGTTCGCGCCACGTGCACGACTGAACTTGGGCCTTTTCCTCAAACCATGGCGGCTCAATCGGAACAATACGAATCGTCATGCCGCCCATAGTAGGCCGGTTCGTGAGTACAGTGTCACTTGTTGTCATGTGATTGCTTGGCATCAGGTTGTATTGACCGTAATGGAGGCCACTGGATCAGCGCCGGAAACTCATGGAATTCGGGCTATTATGATGGGAGTAAGAAAAGCACAGCACAATTGAACATAAAGACGATCTGGAGCATTGCATGAGCGTCAATACGGCATTTGAAACCAGTGATTTGCCCAAAGCGGAGTTTATGTTTCCTGGGCCTGAACGCGATCGCTTGGTGAAGCTCATTCTGGACGGCGTAAAAACCGCCACCGCTGCGCTGATGATTGAATATGAGGAAGAGGTCGAACCGCTGCCGTGCGTTGGCGCGCATTCGGTGTTGGTGGATTCCGATGAACGACCCGTAGCCGTACTCGTCACCACTGCGGTTGACGTGATTCCGCTCGGAAAAGTCACTGACCGGTACGCCATCGATGAGGGTGAAGGCGACGTCACGGCGGCCCAATGGCGGAGCGCACACGAATCTTTCTGGAATTCGGCGGAATACCGCGATGAATTCGCCAACCCAATCTTTCCGTTGAACGACAACTCGCTCATAGTATTCGAGCATTTCGAAGTCGAGCAACGGTTGGAGTCGAATAACGCATTAGGTTAGGCGATAGCAAAACTTTTCTTCAGGCAACTCTCCGAGCTCCGCAACATCTGAAGGAATGCCCATGTCCACTAGAGCGACAGAAGCGGAAAGCGTATTGAAGGAGCATATGGGATATCTTCCGGTATCGGAAATGGAGCGTCGAGGAGTTTCCCGCACGGAGATTTCGCGATTCGTGCGTGAAGCCAAGCTTGAGAAAGCGGCAAAGGGCTTATATGTTTCACCGAATGCGGAGTCCGATCCGCTGTTCGAATTGCAGTATCGATATCCGAAAGCCATTTTTTCGCATGAAACTGCGTTGTTCTTGCTTGGAGAGGGGGCGAGCCCCCCCCTGACACCGACGATTACCTTACCGCAATCATCAGGTACGGCTCGTCTCAAGAATGAAGACGTAACAGTGAGAAAGGTGGCCGACAATCGCTTTACAATTGGCCTGGCGTCGGCTATCACTATGTTCGGGCATACGGTTCGCGTTTATGATTTGGAACGAACCATTTGCGATTTGTTCCGCTCCCGCAGCACAGTGGATCCGCAAGATTTGCAATCCGCCTTCCAGAATTACATGAGATCCGCGCACACTGACTTGGTCAAACTCATGAACTACGCTCGCGAATTTCGGCTCGTGAACGTGATGCGCCCTTACCTCGAAGCGGTGATGCCGGCATGGTTCACCGGCGAATTCATCTTGTAGGCAGATTCAGCATCTTGTAGGTAGCTGGCCTTGGCGAGAGGTCATTGCAATGGCGGTATTCCGATCATCGCCATTGGAATCATCTGCCTACAAGAGCACGAAACACCCTACAAGATGAGACGGGCCAGTTGGGTCAGTCCCATTCATCCTGCCGGTTCGCAGGCCGCAATTGTCAGTCACAACTGGTGCATCTTCCTCATCCATGCGAATGATACGAATCGCCTTTCATCCCAATGATTTCGCTCTCATGGCCGATACCCGCATGCCGTCATGTTCCGTACCTTGGAATCAGAAGTCGAGAGTCATGGTCCGAAACCGAACGGAGCGGGCCGAAGCAGGGAGCATTGAAGATGGGATTTCTTAAGAACTTTTCCGAACCGTTTGCGTTCGCGCTGGCATTGTGGCCGTTTGTGTCCATGCTGCTGACGGTGCCGGTGCTGGCGCTGCTGTATCACCGCGACAATCGCATCCGACTGTCGTCGGCCATAGTGGCGTATGGCACGGTGCTGTATCTGCTCGGCCTGCTGTGCTTCACACTGTATCCGATGCCGGCCGATGCGGCGGCCTATTGCGCCGCGCACCATCTGACACCGCAGATCAACCCACTGCAGTTCATCGGTGACATCCGTACCGATGGTCTCACCGCCGTACTGCAAATCGCGTTTAATATCGTGTTCTTCCTGCCGTTGGGCTTCATCATGGGCCGTATCTGGCGTTGGCCGCTGCCGGTTACCGCAGTACTGTCGTTCGCCACGTCGCTGTTTCTGGAGACGATGCAGCTGACCGGCCTCATGGGCGTGTTCCCGTGCGCCTACCGTCTGTTCGACGTGGACGATCTCCTGTGGAACACGACCGGCGCGCTGATCGGGTTCGCGCTGGCCATGTTCTCGCTGCGCCTGATTCCGGCGCGGGTCGCCGATACGACGCCGACCACCACACCCGGCTTCATGAGGCGGCTGATCACGTTCATCATCGACATGACGCTGATCGGGTTCGCCGTGATGCCGACGCATCTGTTCGTCATGATCGTCCAATCGAACCTGCCCTCGGGCTCCAACGGCTCATGGCAGTCGATGGAACCGTTCGACTGGACCGGCTCGATCCTCTTCCTGGCGGCGCTCATCCTCTTCGAGGGCGTGGTGCCATGGTTGCGCGGCGGCTGTACGCTCGGCGGCAGCTTCACGCATATGACAGTGGAAACCCGGCCGCGAGAAGGCTGGCGGCGTGCGGCGTTCTATGTGGCGCGCATGGCGACGCTGATCGCCGTGGTGTGGTGGCATAGCGGCGGATTCAATCTGCTGGTGTTCATCGGCCTCGGCATCTTCTGGATGGTCAAGCATCAGATGCCGTACGACCTGATATAAGACGTAATTCGCCGAAAAAGTGGGGCTCTTGGCTTTCAAGGGGCTGATTTCGTCCGGTGGGGACATCTACTTGGCTTTCGAGGGGCTGCTCAAACGCCAAACCGCAAGTATAAACGGCTTTGTGGCAACGACATAACGCCATTTCAGAGCCTTGTCTACTTGGGCATCAGCCCCTTGAAACGCAAGTAGACCTCCGGCGAACGCCGAATCAGCCCCTCGAAACCGAGTTAGGCATTCTTTCGCGTTTGAGCTGCCGTTCGAGGGCGTAATAGACCGCATAACAGCAGGCGACGAACGGAATCATGCAATCAGGGTCGAACGTTGCGTCTCATCGAGCACCACGAGCACCAGCGCGCCGATGCACATCACGATGGCCAGCCACGGCAGCACCGGGAAACCGGGCGCACGGTAGTCGAGCTCATCGGCGCTGTGCCCGTCCCTCGCCCCATTCACGCCGGAAACGGATATGGCACACGCACACGGAGAACCACACCACCAGCGTCGCCAAACCGGATACTGCGACCAACACCAAATTACACGGTCGAGGCGGCGAGCACGGAAGACAGCAGCGCCAGCAGCGAACCCGCCATGCTGAACAGCACGGCCCACACCGGCACACCACGGAAATTCGTCTTGGCGAATCGCGCGGGAATCAGCCGCTCCTTGGCCAGCGACCATACCATGCGCGAACACCACCACAATGAACACGGCCGACCACACCCAGGACGGCGAATGAGGAAACCATCGTTGCATCAGCAGCCCTGCCGCCGTGAACTCCGAGGCGAGCGCCACCGCCCAGTTCAGCCAATACAGGACAGCAATGGTGAACGCGGTGCCGGGGCCGATGAACCGCTTCGCATACATGTGGAAGCTACCGGCATACGGCATGGCCACGGACAGCTCGCCCAGCGAGACCATCACACAGTAGACGAGCAGGGAGCCGACCGCGTAAGCGAGGATCGCGCCCAACGGCCCCGCCTGATGAATCGTATAGCCGGAGCTGACGAACAGACCGGTGCCAATCACACCGCCCAGGGAGATCATCGTCAGGTGGCGCGACTCCATCTTCCGTTCCAGGCCGGTATCGTCCTTGGGTGTGCCGGCTGCCGCCATGCTCGGGTCTCCTTTGGTCGGGTGAACAGTTGTGTCTCATGTCGGTTGTGCGGGCGGCGCTCGATGCCTCCTACCATATGATAGCGGTAACACGAACAGCGAGTGGAACACGAGGAATTTGGAATGACGGAACTGTATATCGGATCGCATCTGTCGACGGCCGGCGGATGGAATGCGCTGCTGGAACGCTCCCATGAGGAGGGCGGCACCGCGTTCGCGTTCTTCCCGCGTTCCCCGTACGGCAAGCGTTCGAAGGCACTCGACCCGGCCGACGCGGCGGCGTTCGGTGCGCGTCTGAAGGCTGAGGGCTATGGGCCGTTGGTCGTCCACGCGCCGTACGTCTACAATCTGGCCGGCAAGGATGAGGCCAAGCGCGCATTCGCGATCGAGGCGTTGGCCGAGGACATCGAGCTGCTGACCGCCATCCGCGAGGCCGGCCAGGAGGTGTATATCAACATTCATCCCGGCGCGCATGTGGGCCAAGGCTCCGAGACAGGCTGCCGGCTGATCAGCGAGGGACTGAATCAGGTGTTCGAGCGTGCGGATGGCGTCATGGTGCTTCTGGAGACCATGGCCGGCAAAGGCACGGAATGTGGCCGCAATTTCGATGAGCTCGCCACGATCATGGATGGCGTGGAGAATAAGGCGAACGTCGGCGTCACGTTCGACACCTGCCATGCGTTGGATGCCGGTTACGATTTGGAGAATGACTACGACGGTGTGATGCGCCAGTTAAATGAGGTGATCGGCTTGGCAAGGGTCAAGGCGATTCATGTGAACGATTCGCAGTTCGGCCTCGGCTCGCATAAGGACCGTCACGCCAACATCGGCGAAGGGCAGCTCGGCATCCCGTTCTTCACGCGACTGGTCAACGATCCGACCATGGCCAAGCTCCCGATGATTCTCGAAACCAAGGAGCAGACGCCGACCACGCACCGCGACGAAATCGCGCTGCTGCGCGGTCTGGTGGACTGAACCACATCGGCAGTTCAGCACCACCACCGGCAGCAACGGCACCTACTGGTCCGCCTACCAACGGTGACATCGTTGTCATGCGAACTTCATGTACCACAATTCCACAATATAATTTCATAGTTATGACACTGTGATACATATATAGCAAGCATTGATTCAGTGACGATCTCTCGTCAAAGATGTTCCGTCAAAACAGGCGCATGGGCTCGGTCGAATCCAACGGCTGAATCAGGCGTTTGCCGTCGCCCTGCAGCGGGGCGACCTCGTGAAATTGCAAGCGGCGGGATAACGCAGTGCCTGAGTTCCGCACGCCGGCGAGCAAGGATGCGCCGTCGATTGTGCGGTCCAGCCACGGCGTCCCATTCCAAGTCGAGCGCGAAACGTCTGCACATGCGTGCCAGTTTATGCCAATGTTCTGCCTAAGCCGGAATCGCCTGCGAAAGCCCAAAATGTAGGACGGGTTCGGCAATCGGGACAGGACGTGACCTAGAGTGGCGCATGACCGAACACCAACAAAGGGAGGACCATGTCGGTTTTGGACGAACTGGTGGCGGGAGCGCTGGAGGATCAGCGCACCCGTGAGCTCACCGTATCGCTTGAGGATGTGAAGAAGGCCACGCTGGCGGCCCCGGCTCCGATTGACGCGACACGATGGCTTAAGCGCGCCGACGGCATCCCCGTGATCGCCGAGATCAAGCGCGCGTCTCCGTCCAAGGGCCACCTGTCCGACATCCCGGACCCGGCCGCGCTGGCCCGCGAGTACGAGAAGGGCGGCGCAAGCGCCATCTCCGTGCTCACCGAAGGCCGCAAATTCCTCGGCAGCCTTGACGATTTCGACAAGGTCCGCGCCGCCGTGCACATTCCAGTGCTGCGCAAGGACTTCATCGTCACCGACTACCAGATCTTCGAGGCCCGCGCCCACGGCGCCGACCTGGTGCTGCTCATCGTCGCCGCATTGGACGACGCCCAGCTCAAGCACCTGCTCGACCTGGCGCACGAGCTCGGCATGACCGTGCTGGTGGAGACGCACACCCGCGAAGAGATCGAACGCGCCCGCAAGGCCGGTGCCAAGGTGATCGGCATCAACGCGCGCAACCTGAAGAACCTCAAGGTGGACGTGAACAAATACAACGAACTCGCGGCCGATCTGCCCGATGACGTCATCAAGGTGGCGGAATCCGGCGTATTCGGCGCGGTCGAGGTCGAAGACTACGCCCGCGCGGGAGCGGACGCGGTACTGGTCGGCGAGGGCGTGGCCACCGCCGACAATCATGAACTTGCAGTGGAACGACTAGTAAAGGCAGGAGCACAAGTGAAAGCATCCGAAACGACCCCGCTCAGCGAACATCAGGGACCGTATTGGGGCCAGTTCGGTGGCCGCTATGTGCCCGAGGCCCTCATCACCGCCCTCGACGAGCTTGAGCGCGTGTACACGCAAGCCAAGGCCGACCCCGAATTCCACAAGGAATTCATGACGCTCCAGCAGCGTTACGTGGGGCGCCCGAGCCCGCTGACCGAAGCCCCGCGCTTCTCCGCACTTGTCAAAGAGAAGACTGGTCTCGACGCCCGTATCTTCCTCAAGCGCGAGGACTTGAACCACACCGGCGCGCACAAGATCAACAACGCGCTCGGCCAGGCACTGCTCGTCAAGCGCATGGGCAAGACCCGCGTGATCGCCGAGACCGGCGCCGGCCAGCACGGCGTGGCCACCGCCACCGTGTGCGCCATGCTCGGCCTCAAGTGCCGCATCTACATGGGCCAGATCGACGCCCGCCGTCAGGCCCTCAACGTGGCCCGCATGCGTATGCTCGGCGCCGAAGTGGTCGAGGTGACCCTTGGCGACAAGATCCTGAAGGACGCCATCAACGAAGCCCTGCGCGACTGGGTCACCAACGTCAAGGACACGCACTACTTGCTCGGCACCGTCGCGGGCCCGCACCCGTTCCCGGCCATGGTGCGCGACTTCCAGAAGATCATCGGCGAGGAGGCCAAGCAGCAGCTCCAGGACTGGTACGGCATCGACCATCCGGACGCGATCTGCGCCTGCGTGGGCGGCGGCTCCAACGCCATCGGCGTGATGAACGCCTTCCTGGACGACGAGCGCGTGAACCTCTACGGCTACGAAGCCGGCGGCAACGGCCCCGAATCCGGCAAGCACGCCATCCGCTTCGCCCCCGGCACCGGCCAGCTCGGCATGTTCCAGGGCGCCAAGAGCTACCTGCTGGAAACCGACGAAGGCCAGACGCTCGACACCTACTCGATCTCCGCAGGCCTCGACTACGCTTCCGTGGGCCCCGAGCACGCATGGCTCAAGGACATCGGCCGCGTGAACTACAGCTGGGCCACCGACGAGGAGGCCATGAACGCCTTCCGCGACCTGAGCCAGACCGAGGGCATCATCCCCGCCATCGAAAGCTCGCACGCCGTGGCCGGCGCGTACAAAGCCGCCGCCGATCTGAAGGCCAAGGGCTATGACAAGGCCGTGATGATCGTGAACATCTCCGGCCGAGGCGACAAGGACATGGCCACCGCCGGCAAGTGGTTCGGCTACCTGACCGACGACCAGGCCGCCGCGCTCGATGTGACCGGCACCCACGGCAATACTGTCGCCTGAACAAGAAGAGGAGATTTTTGATTATGACCAACGAAGCAACCACGCCGTCCGGCCAGCCGCTGGGCATCAGCCACAAGCCCAGCAAGTCGGGCGCTATGTTCACCAAGTTCAAGGCCGAGAACAAGCCCGCCTTCATCGGCTACCTGCCCTACGGCTTCCCTAACCCGGACGTCTCGCTTGACGCCTTCAAGACGATGGTCGAGCACGGCGTCGACGCCGTGGAAATCGGCCTGCCGTACTCCGACCCGGTCATGGACGGCCCGGTCATCCAGGCTGCCGCCTCCATCGCCCTGAACAACGGCGAGACCATCAAGCGCGTGTTCGAGGCCGTCGAAACCGTGGCCAACGCCGGCGGCGTGCCGCTCATCATGAGCTACTGGAACCTCGTGTACCACTACGGCGTCGAGCGTTTCGCCCGCGACTTCGAGAACGCCGGCGGCGCCGGTCTCATCACCCCGGACCTTATCCCGGACGAGGCGGGGGAGTGGATCGAAGCCTCCGACCGTCACGGACTCGACCGCATCTTCCTGGTCTCCCCGGACTCGTCCACCGAGCGCCTCGAAACCGTGGCCCGCAACGCACGTGGCTTCGTGTATGCGGCCGCCCGCATGGGCGTCACCGGCGAACGCGCCACCATCGACGCCTCGCCCGAACTCCTCGTGGAACGTACCCGTCAGGCCGGTGCCGAGAACGTGTGCGTGGGCATCGGCGTGTCCACCGCCGAACAGGGCGCCAAGGTCGGCTCCTACGCGGACGGCGTCATCGTCGGCTCCGCGCTCGTGCACACCCTGCTCGCGGACGACAACAAGACCGCACGCGACCCGAAGGAAGGCTTGAAGCTGCTCGCCGCCAAGAGCGAGGAACTGGCCGAAGGCATCCACAACGCCCGGTAAACACCCGGTGCGCCTCACGCGGGTTGTGCCGTGACACGGTAGGGTAGTCACAGAGCGTCAAGCACAACCCGCGCGTGGACACACACCATGAGCACCAGCAAGTAGAGGCACGATGAATCTGGCTTATATTCCCTCGCCGACCTTCTCCAAGTTCGAGATCGGCCCGTTCACTATCCACATGTACGCGATCTGCATCCTGATCGGCATCTGCGTGGCCGTATGGATCCTCGCCACACGTTGGAAGCGGTACGGCGGCACCTTCGACCAGATTCTCGATACCACGCTCGTCACCGTGCCCTGCGCACTGGTGGGCGCGCGCCTTTACCACTGCATCACCACGCCGGCCGACTACTTCCCGCCCACCGGCAACTTGGTCAACATCCTCAAGGTGTGGGAAGGCGGCATGGCCATCTTCGGCGGCATCTCCGTCGGCACCTTGGTGGCGTTCCTGTGGTGCCGTCACAAGCACTATCCGTTCGCGATCTTCGCCGATGCCATCGCCCCCGCGCTGCCCGTGGCCCAGGCCATCGGCCGACTCGGCAACTGGTTCAACCAGGAGCTCTACGGCTGGCCCACCACGTTGCCGTGGGGCCTGAAGCTCAACGACGCGGACGCCATCGGCAAATCCGAAATCTGCTATTCCGGCGCGCAATGCCCGGACTACAGGACCACGCTGTTCCACCCGACGTTCCTGTACGAGATGATCTGGAACCTCATTGGCGCCGCGCTCATCATCTACCTCGGCCACAAGCTTGCCGACCGGCTCAAGGCCGGCCAGCAGTTCGCCATGTACCTGATGTGGTACGGCCTGGGCCGCACCTGGATCGAGAACGTGCGCATCAACTATTCCACGGTGATCCTGGGCCTGAGGACCAACGTGTGGACCGCGATCATCGTCTTCGTGCTCGGCTGCATCCTGTTCGTCGTGCTCTACCAGTACGGTCCGGACCCCAAGGCGCAGGCGCGCGGGCTTGCGGCGGTCACCGCCGACGAGCTCGAACGCCAGAGCATCGAAGAGGAACAACTTCGCCAGAAAAAGCAAACCAATCGCACTAAGTGACACCACGATAAACAGCGCCGAAACAGCGCGAAACACGGGGCTCCAAGTCCCATTGCACAGATAAGGTAGGAAACCATGAGCAATATCGCAATCGCACCCAGCATCCTGTCCGCTGACTTCTGCAACCTCGAACGTGATCTCAAGGCCATCGCCAACGCCGACTTGGTCCACGTCGATGTCATGGATCATCATTTCGTGCCGAACCTGACCCTGGGCGAGCCGATCGTCGGCCGCATCTGTCAGGTCACCGATCTGCCGGTCGACGTGCACCTCATGATCGAGGACCCGGATCGTTGGGCTCCCGAATACGCCAAGCTCGGCGCCGCCTCCGTCTCCTTCCACATGGGTGCCACCCACGCCCCTGTGCGTCTGGCCCGACAGCTGCGCGAGATGGGCTGCAAGGCCTGCTTCGCCGTGCGTCCGGCCGAACCGGTCGAGCCGATCTTCGATATCCTCGACGAGTTCGACATGGTCCTCATCATGACCGTTGAGCCCGGCTTCGGCGGCCAGAAGTTCCTCGACAACCAGATGGCCAAGGTCCGCCGCCTGCGCGATGAGATCACCCGCCGTGGCTTGAAGACCCGCATCCAGGTCGATGGCGGTGTGAGCCCCAAGACCGCGCACATCGTGGCCGAGGCCGGCGCCGACGTGCTCGTTGCCGGTTCCGCCGTGTACGGCGCCGAGAATCCCGCCCAAGCCATCGACGACATCCGCACCAAGGCCGAGGCCGCGTTCAAGGCCTGAGCTCCAAGCCTGAACCGCAATCCACCTTTCATCCATAACCGCAAGAAAAGAATCTGAATCACATGAAGACGTTTGAATCCCTGTTCGCCGAACTGTCCGAAAAGGCCCAGACCCGCCCCGAAGGCTCCCTGACTGTCGACGAGCTCGACAAGGGCACCCACTTCATCGGCAAGAAGATCATCGAAGAGGCCGGCGAGACCTGGATGGCCGCCGAATACGAGGGTGCGGACCGCACCGCCGAGGAGATGAGCCAGCTGCTCTACCACGTCCAGGTCATGATGATCAAGCACGGCCTGACGCTCGAAGACGTCTACAAGCACCTGTGAGAGGAACGCAAATGCTGAGAATCGCAGTGCCCAACAAGGGCATGCTATCCGAACCCGCGTGGAACATGCTGGCCGAGGCCGGCTACCGTCTGCGCACCAACCCTCGCCAGCTGGTCGTGCAAGATCCCGACAATGGCATCGAGTTGTTCTACCTGCGTCCGCTCGATATCGCCGTATACGTGGGCCGCGGCGCCATCGACGTCGGCGTCACCGGCCAGGATCTACTCAAGAACTCCGGTACCGCCGCGCTCGAGCACATGCCGCTCGGCTTTGGTGCCTCGACCTTCCGTTTCGCCGCACCGAACGAATCCCCGATCACCACCCTGGAGGATGTTCAGGGCAAGCGCGTGGCCACCACATTCGATAAGCTCGTACACGACTATCTGGTCGAGCACGGCATCCAGGCCGAGACCATCCATCTGGACGGTGCGGTCGAATCCTCCGTGCAGCTGGGCGTGGCCGACCTCATCGCCGACGTGGTCTCCACCGGTACCACCCTGCGCAACGCCGGCCTGCGCGTGTTTGCCGAACCGCTCATGCACTCCGAAGCTTGCCTGATTCGTTCGCCGCGTCTGAACGAGCAGGACCCACGTCTGGCCGTGCTGACCCGCCGTCTGCAAGGCGTGCTCACTGCACATCAGTATGTGCTCATGGACTATGACATTCCGATCAGCAAGGTCGCCGCCGCCGTGGCCGTGACCCCTGGCTTTGAAAGCCCGACGATTTCCCCGCTGCACGACAAACAGTGGAACGCCGTGCGAGTCATGGTTCCCAAGGCCAAGGTCAACCAGCTGATGGATGATTTGTACGAAGTCGGCGCACGCGGCATCATCGTTACCGCTCTGCAAGCCTCCCGCATGTAGACTGTTAGTCGATATGACCAACCAGAAAGTCAACGCCAGATACAGTCCGGAAGCACGTGACATCTATTTCACTGTGCCCAATTTGATCAGCGCGCTGCGAATCATCTCGATTCCTTTCATCAGCGTGCTGATCTCCAAGCACGAGATGATTGCGGCGCTAGCCCTGATCGCCATTTCCTCGGCTTCAGACGGACTTGACGGCATCATCGCGCGCAGATTCAACCAAGTGAGCAAGATCGGTCAGATTCTTGATCCGATCGCCGACCGACTGCTCATTTTCTGCTCGATTCTGGCTCTCAGCGTCGCCGGCATCATCCCATGGTGGATGCTGATTATCGTGGGACTGAGGGATCTGTGGATGGCGATTCAGGTGCTATGGCTTGCCCAGTACGGTTATGGTCCGCTGCCCGTGCATTTCGTGGGCAAGGCCGGTACCGCGCTGCTGATGATTTCCATCGTCGGTCTGATTTTCGCCGATTTGGGCACCAGTACGTTTTTCCACTTGCTCTACATCGCCGCGCTGGCCGCCGGCATCTGGGGCATCGCCATGTATTGGCTCGCCGGATATATCTATACCAAGCAGGGCGTCGGATTGCTACGCAAGGAACTGGGGGAGAAGTATGGCGCTTGAGGCCACGGCCCCGGTCTCATTCCCCGTACCCAAGGAGAATGAGCCGGTACGACGCCGCGCCGTGTTCTCCCACTCAGTCCGAGGCGCGGAATCACATCATGCGCTTTCCCCGGATGACGCCGCCGCCATCCGCACCAGACGTCGCCGTAAAACCAACGACGATTCGCTTCAGCTCATCGATGATCTTGTCAATCGTCCGATGGATCCGATGTTCTCCGACTCACGACTGGTCCATGAGCATCGTTCGACCTTCTCCATCTGGTTTAATCGCATCGTCGTATTCATCATCTGCGTCGGCGTTGGCTTTGCCTGCAGCCTATTCGTGCAACAGTTGCAATCCGATCCGCGTAAGCAGGTACGGCAGACTTTGGCCACGCAATTGGAGAATCGCAACTCGCAAATAGACGAACTCACCACGGACGTCAATAATTTGCGCTCCCAAGTTGACGAACAGTCCAAGAAAATATCCGGCAGCGTGAAAAGCGATACGCTTATCCAAGACGAAATGGTCAATGGTGCCACGGTGGTCGAAGGCGAAGGAATCACCATGACGCTGGCCGATCCAATCGCGGCAAGCCAGTCGGATCAATCCTCCTCGACGAGAGTCGGCACCTCCACGAACATCCGAGTCATCACCGATCTGGATCTGCAGCAACTGGTCTCCCTGATGTTCCAAAACGGAGCCGAAGCCATTGCCATCAACGGTAATAGGCTCGGCGCGCAAACCTCGATACGCAAGGCCGGCGGGCATATTCTCATCGGCATGACCGCGATACAAAGCCCCTATACCATTGAAGCCATAGGCGATAAGAGCGCCTTGGCCGAAGCGATGGGGAAGAAGAAACTTGCAAGTCTTTACGATTCCTTCAAGGAAGCCGGTATCTACCCGCAGGTGAGCAAATCCAATTCGATTACACTTGAGGCAGCAGTCACTGGCGAAGTGAAGTACGCGGAAAGGAATGAATAATGGCAGCCGTTCTGGGACTAATCATCGGCGTCGTCATCGGCGTGTTCGTCAAGCCGGACATTCCGATCATCGTGCAGCCTTATCTGCCGATTATGGTGGTCGCTGCTCTTGACGCCCTGCTGGGTGCCGCGCGAGCCTATTTCGAGCGCAGCTTCTCCGACCGCGTGTTTGTGATCTCCTTCCTCGCCAACGTGGTGACGGCAACACTGCTCGTGTTCCTCGGCAACCAGCTCGGCGTCGGTTCGCAGCTGCAGACAGCCGTCATCGTCGTACTCGGCATCCGCATCTTCTCCAACGTGTCCGCGATCAGACGCTTCATCTTCCGAGGCTGACAAGGGTACTGACGTATGGCACGTAAAGCACAATCAGACAACATGCTGGAGAAAATGCGCGACCAGCATGCACAAGACAAGGTCAACGACCGGATGGAAACCGGGTCGTTTCCCACGGTGCGTAAGAAGCCCCGGAAGGATCTCAACCGTGCCAGCAACAAATCACGGTTACTATCCTCGATTCTCATCGCTCTGATGTGCGCGTTGTTGGGTTTCGCCTACATGAGCCAGATCAATAACACTAAATCCACGTACGAAACGATGGACGAGAGTGAACTGGTAAGGCTGCTGAACGAGTCGAATACGCAAATCTCCAATCTCGAGCAGCGTAAAACCCAGTTGAACAGCCAGCTCAACTCGCTGAAATCGGCGGCTAACGAGCAGGAGCAGGCGCGTAAGATCGCCAAGCAAAACGAGGAGACCAGCGGCTTGATCTCCGGCAGACTCCCGGCAAAGGGTCAAGGCGTGACCATCCGAATCGGACGAGGCTTGACGACTAAAGTGGACGCCTCAATCATGTTCAACCTTATCGAGGAACTTCGCAATGCCGGTGCCGAGGTAATCGCCATCAATAACGTGCGCGTCATCACCTCCACCTACATTCAGGACGCCGAGGAAGGTTTGATCGTGGATGGCACCACCATCAAGCCCACATACACGGTGAAGGCCATTGGCAATCCGCAGGAACTGTCCAACGCAGTCGATATCGCCGGCGGTGTGGGCGCTCAGCTCCAGGTGAAATACGGGTCCAACGTCAATGTACAGCCTTCTGACAGCATCATTATCGACGAAGTACGCGAAGCTACGCAAAACCAGTATGCAAAGACGGTAGAATAGGGGATTATGACCAACCCGATTCCTAGCGCAGGCGAAACCACCATTATCGGCCTGCCCGCGATTAATGTACTGCCCATTACCACCACCGGCGATCGACCGCTGACTCAAGAGGATCTGGACACCATCACCAGATTGTCCGAGGGAACGGCATTGCTGATTTCCGCCAGGGGAGCGGTCTCAGGTTCTCGTTACTTGCTTGACGAGGATGAAATCACCGTCGGCCGTGATCCGCGAGCTGATATTCTGCTCGACGACTCCACCGTATCCCGTCAGCATGCCGTGTTCCGCAGGGTCAACGGTCAGTTCTTTGTGGTTGACGCAGGAAGTCTGAACGGCACCTACGTGAACCGTCAGCGTGTTGATCAGGCGACGCTGAAGAACGGCGACGAAATCATGATCGGTAAATTCCGCCTCGTGTTCTTCACGAAATCTGCCATTATTTCCCAATAGTCCACACCCAGCACGGGGTTAGACTGATTGCAGAAATTGCAATCATGTGATTACACCAGTGTGAGTCATATGCGAGACACGCATGAGTTAGGGGAGTGCCATGGGACAGACCGGGCTGCATCTTCATGTTTCGCTTGAGGACCGTCAGAATCTGAACGCTGACGCGATTCAGGGGGAGTTGTTCTCCAACGTCGATACTGAGGAGATCAAGCGCGGCTACCGTGGCACTGTGGCCTCCAAGGTGGCCGGCATCACGTACCGACAGCTCGATTATTGGGCACGCAAGCAGATTGTTGAGCCGTCCATCACGCCGTCTCATGGCTCCGGTTCACGACGACTATACTCGTTTAAGGATGTGGTGATTCTCGCTGTATCCAAGAAGTTGCTTGATGCCGGTGTGAATCTGCAGAACGTAACGGCGGCCATCGGATTCTTGACTCAACGCAGCACCGATCAGCTGGCCAATGTGACCATCATGTGCGATGGTCAAAACGTACATGAATGCACAACCAGCGAACAGATGCTCGAACTGTTGCAAAGCGGTAAGGCAGTGTTCGCCGTGTCGGTGGGTTCGTTGTGGCACCAGATTGAGACGGCCTTGGAACAGGAAGAATATGTTGATCTTGAGGCCAAGCCGCTGACGATTGCCACGGGCCGTCCGATTGATGAACTGACTGCCATGAGGATGCGCAAGAAGCTCGAGGCACAGCGCTTGCAACGCGCAACCGCCTGATACATGTATGGTTGTTGGCGACTTGCCGGCTTTGGTCGGCAGGTCGCTTTGTTGTATGTGTTGCTTTTGTTGCCTGCCATCTTATGTTTTTATATGTTGCGGTGATTATTATGACTGATTGGAGGACCGGGTGAACGGGATTGTTGTCGGATTGTTGCCGGGCGTTCTGTGGATGGTCGCCGTCATCTTTGCTGTGTCCATCATCACTATAACGGTCAGCCGAGGTCATCTGTTCACGCCGAAACGCCGGCGACCGCCGGTCGATCCGGTCGACTGGTCGATGGTGAAAACGCATTTCATGTCGTTTGCGGCGGCGCTGATCCCGTTTCCCGTGTTGACGTTTACAGCGGATCTGATGGATGCTCGCATGCTCGCGTTCTACGACCACGCGCAATTGCCCGGAGCAATCATCATATTCGCGCTGGTGCTGCTGGAACTCATCGCCATGTATCTGCAGGCACGCAACGCTTCGGAAACCGAAATGGACAAGCGTTTGGGCGTTGCTTCTCACCGGAATAAGGATGATGTTGCGAAGTAGCCGATTCTCTGCGGCGAGGCTAATCCGCAGCTAGATACTACTGGTTCGGCTAAAATCACCACATACTATTAGCCGATAATGTACGTTATGTCAGATTAGTTATCCTTGACAAGGATTCGGTCGCCTGTATCAACTAGTCCACGCATACCAAGGCCGACAGCCAAAGGAGCACCGGAGCGACCACCGCAATTGCAAGAATCGCCGTGCCTTTCAGCCAATCCTTGTCATCTCGTTTCCAGTGGAATGCTCGCCAAATGAACCATATCAGCATGGGAATCTCATACAGCGACAGCAATGGCAAACCGATGAAAACCAGGTCGAAGCCCGCGGCGCAGGCTCCATCGCATCCCATCATGAAGAAGTCCTCGCCGTTGTGTTTCAGTGTGTTTGGAAATAACGGTTTACGGCTTCTTCGATCTGCTCGGGCTTCTCGATGATTTCGTAGGCACCGTGTTCTTCCATCTCACCGGCCGGAGCGTAGCCCCAGCGGCAGCCAATGGCGTCCAGATTGCAGGCGTGGGCGCCGTCGATGTCGGTGTAGCGGTCACCGATCATCACGGCCTTGTCCCCCGCTGCAGCATCAAAACCGATTTTGTCGAAGCAGTACCGAATCACCTGATCTTTGTCCAGACGGGAATTGTCTTTGGAGGCACCATAGATGCCGTCCAACAGTTCGGTCAGGTGGAAATGGTCGCAGATAGGCATGCACTGGTATTCGGGCTTGCAGCTGGCCAGTGCCAGGTAGTAACCGTCGGCATGCAGTTTGAGCAGCTGTTCACGGATGCCTGGGAATACGACGTTCACCAGTCGTCCGGGCACCTTGTTGCCGGGCTCGTTCGGATCGTCGAATACGGCACGGTCTCCGTAGTAGCTGCGGTAGATATCCACGGCCCGATCCAAATCTTCCGCAGGCACATGATTGCGACGCAGAGATTCGATAATCGCTGGTCCAATGAAGCGTCGCAGTTCGGCGGCGTCCGGAACCGGTCGACCCAATTCCTCGAACGTCTTGACGACGGAGGCGATGATGCCGCCGTCGGACTTGGTAAGCGTGCCGTCGAGGTCCAACAGGACCACTTTCATCGGATGCTGTGCCATTGAGATTCCACTCCCCTTTGTTCATGTCGACTGCTTTGAATGGTCGTCAAACGATATGCGACTTGTTCCAACAATGATTATGCCCAGTCGGGATGACTGGGCATCAAGTTCACGTGTTGTTCAGTAGGAGATCACTCGTAGTCAGGAATCCAACCGTCACGGTGCATTTGCAGGCGCTTTTCGAGTAGGGTGGCCAGTTCCTCTTCGCTACGGCGTTCCAGCAGCATGTCCCAGTGGGTGCGGGTGGGTTTGCTGATCTCGTCGCCCTCACGGTCGGCGTCGCCCTCACGGTGGGCCACGGAACCACAACGGCACTCCCACTCGTCCGGGATTTCGGCACCCTCGGCAAACGGCAGGATGGTGCGGTGGCCCTTCGGGCATACATACGCCACATCGTTTCGTGCGGCGAAATCGACGTTGTCGTCGGACTCCAGCGATTTCGCTCCGATGCTCATGCCCCTGAGGCTACGTTCTGCCATATCGGCATCCTCCTTGAAAGATCTTTAACCCTACTAATTTACGCAACAGTTCGGACTTGGCCGCTATTCCAAGCTTCCGACGTCGGCTGACAAACTCCCATCAAACGGCCCCCCGTCAGTCCACGCCGGAGTAGGCCACCACGCCACGATTGACCCGGTCGGCCGCTTCGTGGGCGAGGCCTGCCAGCCGCTCTCCCCCGTCGAACGGCAGCGGCTGGGCGACAGCGATCTGCTGCAGCACGTCAGCCAGTCGTTTGGCAGTGCGCACGAAGTCGCCGCCGGTCATGTCGGTGCCGTACAGGCACGATCCCAGCGAACCGCCATCCGCCCATTCATGCATGATGTCGAGAATGCCGAAGTCCGGCCGCTGCATCTCGTCCAGACCGTGATCCTCGCACAGGATATCGATGTCTTCACAGATGCCCTTGAGCTTGGACGAAGCGATTGCGATGGGCCCGGAGATGCCGCCCGGGTAGTGCCTCGGTTCGCCGTCTCCCCCGCGTCTGGCCTCGTATACCAGTGAAGAGAGCACAGCGGCCAGTCCGTTGGCGTCGAGCTTGTCGAACGTGCCGGCGAGCAGCGCCTCGCACAGTTCCAGGTCATGTTCACTGTAGATGCGGCGCAGCAGCGAGCCTTTTTCGGTCAACGTCATGTCAATGTGGCCGGCCGCATTGACATGACGTTCGAGGTAACCAAGCCCGGTGAGAATATCGCAGATGCGATCGAACTGACGGGCCACGGACCCGGTACGGGAGTCGTAGCGATCGGTGACGCGCTGCAGTTCGCGGGTCTCGCGGGCCCAGCGGTGGCCCCACTTGAGGTGTTGCTGGAGGTCCGGGCAGTTGCGGCATGGATGCTCGTGCTCCGCCTTGCGCAAATCGCGAATGCGCTGGTCAAGGTTCTGGAAGGCGCGTGAACGCTCCTGATCGGTCAGGAACACTTCGTGCTTCAGTTTGCGGCGGCCTTCCTTTTCGATGTCGCTCAGCTCCATACGCAGGGTCATGAACTGTTTGAAGTCGCCGTGTTCGCATGCGAACGCCTGTTCGTATCCGGCCAGCGCGTTCTTCAGTGTGTTGATCTGCGATTCCAGCTGCCAAGCCGATTCGTTGGCCTCCCACTGGGCAAACGACTGGTCCAGGGTAACGTGCGCGGTCTCGTAGTCGCTGGAGTTGAGCAGGTTCACGGCCATGTTGAACGTGGGTCGGAAGCTCGAGTGCAGCGGGTAGACACGCTTGGATGACAGCGCGGCGGCCGTGGCGGGCACAAAACCGTGATGGTCAACCACGATGGCGTGGCCGATGGTGTCGATGCCGCGCCGACCGGCACGACCGGTGAGCTGCGTGAATTCGCCGGGCGTCAGGCCCACATGACCGGTACCGTCGAACTTCTCGAGTTTCTCTACCACCACGCAGCGGGCCGGCATATTGATGCCCAAGGCCAGTGTTTCCGTGGCGAACACCATTTTGACCAGACCTTCTTCGAACAATCGTTCGACTATCTGGCGGAACAGGGCAATCATGCCGGCATGATGCGAAGCGAAGCCTTCTTCCAACGCAAAGCGGAACTTGGAGAACTGCAGGGCTTTCAGGTCTTCCTGAGTGAGTTGCCCCTCCACCATCTCATCCACGATGCGGCGAATCTTGGTCACTTCCTCATCGGTGGTGAGCTCCAGTCCAGCATTGATACACTGTTCCACGGCCTGGTCACAGCCGTTGCGCGAGAAGATGAAGTAGATGCCGGGCAACATTCCCAGGAAGTTAAGCTCGTCCACCACGGCCCAGCGGCGCGGGGTGTGGCGTTCCGCTTTCGGGGCATGGCCCTTGGCGCCTTTGCCGCCGCGGCCTCTGCCGAAGCCCTTGCGCTTATCGGGACGTTCCTCGCCGCGCCGGCGTGCGGCCTTGCGGTCCAACTGGTCGAGCCGGTTGATGAGTTCGGCGTTGAGCTTGGTGGCCTGCTCGCCGTTGCCGTCGCGGCGATAGAGATCCAGCACCTCGGGCTCAGTGTATTCGTCCGCCTGCACGATGACGTGCTGTTCCAAAGGCACGGGGCGGTGTTCGCTGATCACCAGTTTGGTGTCGCCTCGCACCGAGGCAATCCAGTTGGAGAAATCCTCCACGTTGGACACGGTGGCGGACAGGCCGACGATCTTGACCGTCTTGGGCAGGTGGATGATGACTTCCTCCCACACGGGCCCGCGGAATCGGTCGGCCAGATAGTGCACTTCGTCGAGAATCACGTAGCGTAGTGCGTTCAGCGTGGTGGAACGCTCGTAGAGCATGTTGCGCAGCACTTCGGTGGTCATGACCACGATGTCCGCCTCGGAGTTGATCGAGGTGTCGCCGGTGAGCAGGCCTACCTTGTCCGGGCCGTACACGTCGACCAGATCATGGTATTTCTGATTGCTCAGCGCCTTGATCGGTGTGGTGTAGAAGGCTTTGACGTTGCGTTCCTGGGCGAGGTAAATGGCAAAATCCGCCACTACGGTTTTGCCGGCACCGGTTGGGGCCGCGACCAGTACGTTGCTGCCGGCTTCGAGCGCGTCATTGGCTTCGGTCTGGAAATCGTCCAGTTCGAAAGGCAGGGATTCGGCGAATCGCGCTGCTGCGGACGCCCGATGGCGTTGGACTTTCTGGAATGATGCGTACCGCTGCGAAGGGCTCAGCGTCTGGGAATCGGCATTGCCCTTATGGTGTTGGTGACGTGCCATTGCTGCTTTCCGTTAGTTGTTGAATCGCTTCCAGCGGGCCCATGCCTGGGTGCGGCGCTCGCGCTTGGCGGCCTTGCTGCGAATCACGTCCGCATGGGCCTCGGCATAACGATTCTGTGCCACGCTGAGCGGCTGAGTGAACAGAGGCGGCTCGCTGGTGTCGGCAGAAGTGCCGGGCTCCCCCATCGCGGCCACACGTTCACCGAGTTGGCCACCGATGTCGGACATGTCTTTCAGGGCACGGAGCCCATGAAGGGCTGCATAGATGAGTCCGGCAACAATCATGGCCAGCATGAACAGGGCCAGAATCAGCCATATCCACCAAGGCATGAAAGGCTCCTTACTTGTTCTCGCTGACGCTCAGTTCGCGTTCGGCGCGTGCCACGATCATGGTGCGCAACGTTTCCGGGGCGACCGCCGTGATATGACGCGCGTGTGCGATGCAGAAGGCCACGAACCAAGAGTCGGAGGAAACGGTCAGATGCACCTTTTCACCGGCACCGCATTGTTCGACGGTAGCGCCCGGCAATGTCTTGATGAATGCCAGATCGCGCTGATCGGTGATGAACACCGCGTCAGTGCCGTTGTCGAAACTCCACTTGCGCAATTCGCTCACCGGCATGTTCGGAATGTTGATCTGCTTGGTGGGCTTGACCAGTTCCGCCTTTTCGATACGGGCCAAGCGCAGCACCTGCCAGATGCGCGGCTTGCCGTTCGCCTTGTCGATGGTCTTGTCTTTGGAGACGTAGGCCTTCTTGTCCTTGGGGGCGGCAGAACCGACATCCGTGTAGACGGCGGCATAATACACGCCTTCATCGATGAAAATCTTGGCGGGGGCCACCAGCTTGCGACGGGTACTACCGGTACCGTCGGAGTACTCCATGTCCAACAGCGAATCGGTGTTGATCGCGCGCTTGACGATGGAGAAGCTTCGGGGCTCCAGCTCATAGCCGGTCAGGCTCAGCCACGGGGTCTGGCCCGGGCTGACATGGCGGCGCAAACGCTCATACAGGGATTCGGCCTGCCCACGCTGCTTGTCCGGCAGTAACGGCGAATGCGCCAAGTAGCTGACCGAGGCGGTGAGCATGCTGAGGTATTGCGGCGAAATGCCGGCAAGACGTTCAAGGCCCAACGAATTGGTGGCGGAAACAATACCCTCGGCATCCAGCAGCGGCCAGTCGATATCGAAGAACTGGCTGCCAGCCATCTCACCATCGTCGGAAACGGTGGTCAGGGTGTTGATGTCCTTATGAATGATGTTGACGAATTTCTTGAGCTCGTCGTCGTTCTTTGGTTTGCCGATAAAGCGCTCGGCCAGCTCGCTCATCGAGAATTCCTCACCCAAGTGAGCGGAGAGGAACAGCATCAGACGCAGGCGACGATCCACCTCGCTGCCCGTTTGGAAAGCGGATCCGTTCTTCTTGTTCTGGGCCTTGATCGACTCGGGATCACCCGGCTCACGAACATCGCGACTAATCGACGGGGAAACCACCGAGGCGCTTACAGGGCTGGCGGATTCGTCGGCCAAAGTGAATCGGCTGGCGGCGTGCAGGCGGCGATGATAGGCGTCCACAGCCTCCTGCGGGCTGACAATCGTGGCACCCGGATGCTCCAGCACAAACATGGCCAAATCGTCGGAATCGGTGTAGGCCACGTTCAGGTGTTCGCCGTCCACATCAACGGTGGCGGCAAAGCGACGCGAATCGATAACCTTGACCAGCGAGTCCGGAATGGGCTGCGTGCCCAAGCCAGGCGCAATCGAATCCAAACCGAGACCGGGAATAGGGGTCTGCGGCACACGCGGCGTGGTGCGCGACGCATGTTGGGCGAGCTGGGACTGATCCGGCTCGGAGGAAATCGACATCGAACGAGCCAGATAGTTGGCGGCGGCAAGCACCGGCATATCTTCCGGCTCGAACATCAGACGGACGCGCGGTTCGTCGCCCAACTGCAGACGGTAGGACGCGAAGTCCTGGCCTTCCGACTTGGACGAATACTCAGGCTGCCGTGATTCGATGGCGATGCCCATAGCGGCGAGCTTGGCGCGATCACGCTGGAACTGCTTGGCGAACGCGGCCTTGGCGGCCTGATCTGCCAGCTCTCCATACGAGTCGGCGTAAGCCTTGACGCGCTGCGCAATTTGGCGGGATGTGAGCCATTGCGGGAACGCGGATGACAACACAGCCAGTACGTCCAGCTCGTGCTTGCCCCATTTGTCGGAAAAACGCCGACGTCCGCTTGTGCCCTCTGCCATTAGTCCTCACGTATAGTTACTGTTTCGTTATAAGTGCGTATGAGTTTCCCCACACTCACTCTATCTTAGAGGCTTTTTCCGCACTTGAGCGCCATTTCACAAAAATAATATCTTTTTTATCGTTCGACCGTGTTGTAAATCACACCCAATCGTCCGGTTCGATGCCTTGCGGACCAACGTATTCGCCGTTCGGCACATAGCTTGGCTCGCCTTTATCTTCCAGTTTGGCGTCGGCGAACATCATGACGTCACGTCCGAATGTCCAGTCGCCCTGAATGGAAACCGAGTTGGCTGCGGCCAAAGATGGCACGGCGTAGGGGAACCGTTCGTCGAAATCGTGGATGTTCTTGTAGTATCGCGGATCAAGTTCGACGTTCGGGAAGATGTAATTGCCGTCTTCCATCTCATACGTGTCCGTCAGGTGGAATCGATCGGAACGCATAATGAACAAATCATTGGTGGTTTTCACCGGAAGGAAGCGCATACGATCCACTTGGACGCAGATGGAACCGTTGAACAGACCGATTGCGGCGCCCATGGCGGTTTCCAGCTGAATCACCTGTTCGGAATCCGGGTCCGTGGGATTCACGGTCTTTTTGTTACGAATCACCGGCAACGGCAACACACCATCGCATTCGGCGAGCTTGTCTTTCAAAGCGTCGATGCGAACCCAGATTGAGTTGGTGTTGAAGTAAGGATGCTTGGTGATGTCTTGGGCCGCTTCCTTATCGTCCGGATGGACCTGGCTCATTTCACGCAGTATTAGGCGACCAGTGGCCTTGTCTCGCACGATATGGCCGCCCTTGCGATCGGCCTTGGTGCGGATGGCCACTTCAGCCATAAACGGGGCACCTGTGTTTTCGAAGTGCTGGGCCAACGTACGCGAGGGGCGCGCACCGAGATTGTCGGAATTGGAGATGAACAGATACTTGAAGCCGCGCTCCTCCAATACGTCAAGCAGACCAGACTCCCAGATGGTGGAGAACAGGTCGCCGTGGCCGGGCGGGCACCATTCCAGCTCCGGGTTCGCAGGGTAGCTCACAGGTTCGCCGGTGGCGGCCACGAGCTTGGGTTCCTGATGCTGGATGATTTCCATCGGCACGTCATGCTGACTGAACTTGCGATGATGCTTGAGCACCTTCATCGTGTCCGCCGAAGTGTGGAAGGAGTTCATGAACGTCAGCGGCAGTTCGACGTTCAGGCGTGTGCGAGCGGTAAGCACCTGACCGATGATGATGTCGATGAAGCGCATCTGCTTGGCCTTGTGCCTACGCACCGGCAACAGCGACTTGGCCTTGTCTAATCCCATGGAGGTGCCCAGACCGCCATTGAGCTTGAGGAATGCGGTCTTGGCGAAGGCGTCCACGGCCTTGTCGTGGTTGATGGTCTCATAGACGTCGTGGAAGCTGGGCACGTGGCCAAGCGGCTCGATGTCGTCCTCGCGAATCCAGCTGGAGGCTTCTTCATGGCGCCATACGTCATACAAATGGTGGAACTGGTTGATGGCGGTTTCGCTCATGCCATGCTCGCGCATCTTGGCGGCCGAAAGCTCGAAAGTCTCATCCACTTCGGGGGTGTTTACGGTTTCTTCGGGGGTGTCCGAGGTAACGGCGTCGGTGTCGTCAGCGGCGGCGATATCCAGTTGGGCCTTATCGTTTATTTCTGTCAATTCGGGTCCCTTTCGTCAAATCAATAGGAACCAGTCTAGCCCCTGTTTGGGGCAAACGCATACGACGGGGGTGCGGAGGCGGTGAATTGTCGGTGATAATTCATTACGAATGGCTTACAAAGGTAAGTCCGTCGTCATGTTGTCTCATATTGTCTGAAAACGGAAAAACCCCGGAAGACAACCACTCAAAAGTGGCAGAATTCCGGGGCTAATCGGTCGGGCCGGCGGGATTTGAACCCGCGACCCCTTGACCCCCAGTCAAGTGCGCTACCAAACTGCGCTACGGCCCGATGGTGCAAAAGCACCGAATAGATAATTTACCAGATATTTGAAATCTGGCAAATTACGCGCGTGTCACTTCCGCTTCTTCTTCTCGCGGATGTTCACGGAGATCTGAATCGGCGTGCCTTCGAAGCCGAATTCCTCGCGCAGGGAACGCTCGATGTAGCGGCGGTAGCCGTGCTCGAGGAAGCCGGTGGCGAAGATCACGAAACGCGGCGGGCGCGTGGATGCCTGCGTGGCGAAGAGGATTCGCGGCTGCTTGCCACCACGCAACGGGTGCGGGTGGGCGGCCTGAATTTTGCCGAGGAAGGCGTTGAGCTTGCCTGTAGGAATACGCTGATCCCAGGATTCCAAGGCCTTATCCATGGCTCGCGTCAGACGGTTGGTGTGCCAGCCGGTCTTGGCGGACAGATTCACACGCTCGGCCCACATCACACGGTCGAATTCGGTGTTCCACAGGCGTTCGAGACGCTGCTTGTCGAACTCGTCCATCGCATCCCACTTATTGAACACGAGCACGATCGCACGGCCCGCATCCACGGCTGTGGACATGACCTTCAAATCCTGATCGGATACCGGCTGCGAAGCATCAAACAGGATCAGCGCCAATTCACAGCGCTCGATGGCGGCCTGCGTGCGCAGAGAGGAATAATATTCCGCGCCTGTGAGCTTGTGCTGGCGTCGCTTGATGCCGGCCGTGTCGATGAACAGCCAGTCCTCGCCATCGATGTTGACGATTTCGTCGACGGGGTCGCGCGTAGTGCCGGCCAAATCGTTGACCACGGCACGTTCTTCGCGCGCCAGCTGATTGAGCAGAGACGACTTGCCCACGTTCGGGCGGCCCACCAGAGCCACGCGGCGCAGGCCGGAAGGCGTGAGGTAGCCGGAAGTCTTCTCGGCCTGCTTGAGCTTGTCGAGCGCGACGTCCAGCAGGTCGCCCACTCCCCTGCCGTGCATGGCGGAAATCGAGTATGGTTCGCCGAGGCCGAGCTTCCAGAATTCGGCGGCAAGGTATTCGCTGGCCTGGTCGTCGATCTTGTTGACGGCCAGCACGACCGGCTTGCCGGCGGCACGCAGCATCTTGACGATGCGCTCATCGGTGGTGGTCATGCCCACTTGACCATCGACAACGAATACCACAGCATCGGCCAAGGTCACGGCAACCTGTGCCTGTGAGGCGATGGCGGATTCAATGCCTTCCACGTCGGCTTCCCAGCCGCCCGTGTCCACCAGCTTAAAGTCGGTGCCGGCCCATTCCGCGTCATAGCTCACACGGTCTCGCGTAACGCCCGGCGTGTCTTCCACAACGGCGGCACGGCGGCCGAGGATACGGTTGACCAGGGATGATTTGCCCACGTTCGGACGGCCTACAACAGCCAGCACACCCACCGGCTTGGGGCCGGCCTTGCGCGCGCCTTCCGTGAAACCGCGGCCGGAAATCAGATCCTCATCGCCTTCGTCCAGCTCATAGCCTTCGAGATTGGCGGCATACTGCTCGTACTCCTGGTTCTCGATGGCGTCCTCGACCAGACCGATGAGCAGATCGAGCGTGTGGGCGAAGTCCAAATCGGAATTGTCGATGGTAGTAACGCCATCGGCGGCGGTCAGGAAGCTGGTGACCTTGGAATCGGCCTTGTCGCGCGCAGCCACATCCTCAGCACCCACGCCCTTGACGGCTTGGCCGGTGCGACGGGCCTGACGGACCTCCTCACGGGCGGTCAGCAGCACGCGCACCTCGGCGTCCGGGGACACCACGGTGGTGATATCGCGGCCCTCGGCCACGATGCCCAAACCCCCGGAGAAGGAGTCGGCCGACGCTTCGCGGGCGATGTAGGCGCGCTGGGCGGCGATGAGCACGTTGCGCACCGGGATGACGTTCGACACCTTGGAGACATGGCTGGAGACTTCGGAGGAACGAATGGCCTCGGAGATGTCCTCGTCGTCGGCGAATACGCGGGGGTTGTCCGGGTCCACGGAGATATCGAAATGGTCGCCGGTGAAGAACTCGCCCACCGCTTCGGTGATGACACGCTCATCCACGGTTTCGGCGTCCAGATCGATGCCCTGCTTCAGGCACCACCAAGCGCAGGCACGATACATCGCGCCCGTGTCAAGGTAGGCGTATCCGAAATACTTGGCCAGCGCCTTGGACGTGGACGACTTGCCCACGCCGGCGGGGCCGTCGATGGCAACGCGAATCACAGGCCAACCTCCTTGGACAGCGAACGGACTTCCGTCTGGGACAGCACGCGGTAGGAACCGGGCTTCAAATCACCGAGTTTGATCGGGCCGATCTGGGTGCGCACCAAGCGCTTGACCGGGAAGCCGATTGAGCCGAAGATACGGCGCACGATGCGGTTCTTGCCGGAGTGCAGCACGACCTTGACCATCGTGTGGTCACGCGAGGAGTCGATGATCGCGCAGTGGTCGAGCTTGATCCAGCCGTCGTCGAGCTGTACGCCGGTGGTCACGAGTCGACGGCATACGGTGCCGGAGATCTTGCCTTCCAGTGTGGCGACGTAGGTCTTTTCGACCTCGTACTTGGGGTGCATGACGTGCTGCGAGAGTACGCCGTCGTTCGTCATGAGGATAAGACCCTCGGAATCGTAGTCGAGACGGCCCATGTGGAAGATGCGCTCGTACTTGTCGCCCACGATGTCGCGCAACGTGTAGCGGCCCTTCGGGTCGTCCATGGCGGAGAGCACCTTGCGGGGCTTGTTCAGTGCCAGAGTGACGTGGTTCGGATTGACGCGTACGCGCGAACCGTCTACGCGCACCTGCTGCTTATGGGGGTCGACGCGAGTTCCGAGCTCGGTGACCAGTTCACCGTCGACCTCGACACGGCCTTCGGTAATCATGTCCTCGCACTTGCGGCGAGAACCGAATCCCGCTTGGGCAAGCAGCTTCTGGAGTCGAATGGAATTGGAATCGTCTTGCGCTTTCGCAGCGCGGGAATATGCGTTTGGCATCGTTCTCCCAACGTGGCCGGACAGACTCTGTCATCGCAGAGACTGTCGATTTGTATACATACTTCAGAGTTGGCGGACTGGAATCCCAGCCAATTCCAACCTATATATCATACCGCAACGTAGGACTGCTGCTAGACTGGCAACCGTTTGTGCGGGTTCGCCCGTCTTCCAACAGATGAAAAGGAATGAACAATCATGGAAGAAACCAAGCAACAGCCGCTGGCCCTGCGCGTGTGCGCCGAATTGGCCGGCAGCTTCCTGCTGTGCTTTGCCATTTACGCCTTCTCCACATGGGGTTCGGCCGTGTATGGCATCAATATCGTGTTCTTCGCGTTGGCTACCGGCTTGGCATATGCCGCAGTCACCGCCATCTTCTCCCGCGTGTCCGGTGGCCAGCTGAATCCGGCCATCACCGTAGCCTCCGTGCTGGTTTCCAAGACGAAAATCCTGGATGGCATCCTCTATGTGACCGCTCAGGTCATCGGTGCCATCGCCGCCGGCTTCGCCGTGGTCAAGCTGCTGCCCACATCCGAGCAGGTAGCTGCCAAAGTGTGGCTGACTCCGGCCGTTAACGGTTTCGAGAACGGCTCCGTGTCTTACTCGCTGCTGACCCAGTATGGCATTACGTTCTCGATTACGCTGGCGATTGTCGTCGAGGTCGTTGCCTCTCTGATTGTCGTTGCCACCGCCATGTCTTCTCTGGGTGATCACGGCGAGTCCTCGGACCGTCATGTCATTGCCATGGGTCTTGCCTATGGTCTGGCCACCGCCATCAGCTACCCGGTTACCGGTGCCGGTCTCAATCCCGCCCGTTCCACCGGCATCGCACTGGCCGCGATGAATGAGGGTCTTACGCAAAATCCGCTGCAGCAGCTGTGGGTATTCTGGATTAGCCCGGTCTTGGCCGCCGCTGTGGTGGCGTTGGTCATGATCATCGCGCAGATGATGACCACTCCCAAAGTGCCGGCTGCCGCCGATCTTCCGCAGACGGATGCCGATGCAAACGCGGACACGCTCGACGATGGCGAATTCTTCGATCAGGCCGCCTCGTCTGATGGCGATTCAGCGGAAAAAGATGTTGCCGAAGAGTCCAAAGAAGCTGAAGTAGGTAATCAGCAGGCCGATTCCCAAGGCGATGCCGATGAAGGAGTCGAACGCCACTGAGCGCACTTTCCATGGGCTTCTGTCCTGAAGAATCAGGCGAACAAGCCCGGTGATGATGGCCGTCACGGCAAGTATGACCGTGGCGGCCATCGTATATCCGAAAGCAACCAGCAGTGTGATGACGGCGACGACGCCGAGTACGCACCATTCAAACCATGGCTTGCCCTCATGTGCTTCGGATACATAGGGATGGTTGTGCATGTTGCGATTCCTTCTGTCGAACGGTTACGTGACCACAATAGCAGGCGAATAGCAAAGGTGGGATTCCGCTTGGACCCGTTGACGGGTCAGGCGGAATCCCACCTTTGTGCGTTTTGGCTGAGCTGCTCCCCTCAGAGAGTCCCGATCAGTGGAAGAAGTGGCGGGTGCCGGTGAGGTACATGGTCACGCCGGCCTTCTTGGCCGCTTCGATGACCTCCTCATCGCGGATGGAGCCGCCAGGCTGCACGATGGCCTTGACGCCCGCGTCGATAAGCACCTGGGCACCATCGGCGAACGGGAAGAACGCATCGGATGCCGCGACCGCACCGGTGGCGCGATCGGCACCATCGGCCAGCGTGTTGGCGCGCTCGACGGCCAAATGGCAGGAGTCCACGCGGTTGACTTGGCCCATGCCGATGCCAACCGTGGCCTGGTCGTGGGCCAGCAGGATGGCGTTGGACTTCACGCAGCGGATTGCACGCCATGCGAACACGAGGTCCTTCAGCGTGTCAGCGTCGGCGGCCTCGCCGGCCACGAGCTTCCAGGCGTCCGGATCGTCGCCGACGGCGTTGATCAGATCAGTGTCCTGCACAAGCAGGCCGCCATCGATCTGGCGGATGGCCTCGTGGCCCTTCGGCGGCTCGGCCACCTCGAGGATGCGCAGGTTCTTCTTCTTGGTCTGCAGCAGTTCGAGCGCGGCCGGCTCATAGTCGGGGGCGACGATGACTTCGGTGAAAATCGGGCGCACGCTTTCGGCCATCTCAAGGGTGACCTTGGAGTTGCAGGCGATCACACCGCCGTAGGCGCTCATCGGGTCGCAGGCGTGAGCCTTCTTGTGGGCCTCGGCCGCGGTCGCGCCGATGGCCAGACCGCACGGATTGTTGTGCTTGACTACGGCCACGGCAATGGCGGGAGCCATATCCCATACGGTGCGCCAGGCGGCGTCCGCGTCCACGTAGTTGTTGTAGCTCATCGGCTTGCCGCCGAGCTGCTCGGCGTGGGCGAAACCGGTCTGGTTGAGCGGGTCGATGTAGAGGGCGGCCTGCTGGTGGGAGTTCTCGCCGTAGCGCAGGGTGTGCGCACGATCCCAGGTGCGGGTGAACTGGGCCGGGAACTTGGCGGGATCGACTTCAGTGCCCTGATCGTCCTTGTCCACCTCGACGGCGTCCAGAGAGGCCGGCTTGGGCCAGTGCTTGGCGGTCCACTCGTTGATGGTGGCGTCATAGGCGGCGGTGTGCGCGAAGGCCTTGGCGGCAAGCCACTTGCGCTCGTCCAAGGAGAAGCCGGTGCCGTCGGCCACGCGGGAGGCGACCAGTGCATAATCGGCCGGGTCGGTGACGATGGCCACGGTGGCGTGGTTCTTGGCCGCGCCGCGCACCATGGAGGGACCGCCGATGTCGATCTTCTCGATGGTATCGGCCTCGTTGGCGCCGGAGCGCACGGTGTCGGCGAACGGGTACAGGTTGACGACCACCAGGTCGAACGGCTTGATGCCGAACTCCTCGAGCTGCTTGGCGTGCTCGGGGTTGGTCATATCAGCCAGAATGCCGGCGTGAATGTACGGGTGCAGCGTCTTGACGCGGCCGTCGAGGCATTCGGGGAATCCGGTGACATCGGACACCTCGGTTACCTTGACGCCCAGTTCGGCAAGCTTCTTGGCGGTCGAACCAGTGGAAACAACTTCGGTGCCGGCCTTCACGAACGCTTCCGCGAGTACTTCGATGCCTTCCTTATGAAAGACCGAGACCAGTGCTCGACGTATCGGTCGGTTCGTGTTTGTCATCCTGTTCCTCCTTGGATTCTTGTGGTTGTGACGCTAGGAACCGCGCCTGATGAACGGTGGCGGTCTTCGAGGTCGTGGCGGTGGTGCGGGAATCCTTGATTCTCTCAACCAACCAGACTATCGGAAAAACGAGCGCTATGCCAATCAGCGCGAGCAGCCATGCCGCGGTAAGTCCCAGTGCGGTCGAATGACCGACGACTCTGGTGGAGGCCATGACGTCGACGCCTATGTGAGCAAGACGATGATCGCCAAGCGATCCATTGGACAGAGCGAACAGCAATGTGGATGCCAGTGAGATCAGCATCGCGCTCAGGCAGAATGCCCCGGCGGAGTAGATCAGCGAAACCAGTACCGGGCCGCGGGTGGACGTATTCCGTACATTCAACGGTCTGCAGGCGAATCCTTGCGGTAGGAATACAGCCAGCAGGCCCACGAGCGCAGCGATGGCGAGAGGCGCGTTCAAGGCAACGGTACGCCATAGTTCACTGCTGACCGGTTCGGGCAGAATACCGAATACCGGAATTGCAGGAAGCTCTTTGGATTGGCCGAGCCATAATGTGAAACTGGCCAAATCACCGATGGCGAATCCGCCGCCGAAGAGCCAGGAAACAGCCCAGAGCATGACGTTGGGTAGCCAGATCAGCATGGCGACGGTGGTGAGAATTCGTGAACCGGTTTCCATCCCGGACAATTCGAACAACGATACGACAGCGGCATGGTTGCGTACCGACCATACGATGACGGTAATCAATCCAATTGCCAGATATATGCTCAGTATCGCGACGGCCAAGGCGACGCCGATTTTCAGGCAGTGGCGTATGTCCGCCGGCACCTGCTTGCGAGTCCAGTCCCTGAATGCTCGCATTTTGGCTGATTCCGGTACGGCTGCGCATAGGAAACCGATCGAGAATACGATGGCTGCTTTCAGCAACACCAGCCACTGGTCATCGACAAGACCTAGGTGCACGGATTGCCGGAATGCCTCGTTCAACCCGAGCCAAACAATCAATCCGGCAACATACGCATGCGGCCCGTATGCTTTGATTCGCATGATGAGTGCATTGATCAGCCATATCAGCAGTATGGTCAACAGCAATGGCGTAATGGTGAGGGTGAACGAATCGGTTCTAAAGCCCGATCCCTCACTCAGAAGCACAACGGCCTGTGTCAGCGAGGTTGTGCCGACGGTGAGATTGTCGCCGCCCTCTTCCATAGAGACGACCAATAACATCAGCGCTGTATAGCAGCCTAATGCAACGGCATAGATGGCCATGGATGCGAGGGCGACTATGGCTCCCCGCACCCATTGGCGAATCACGGCTTTCATCACGATTGGTTGGAACCGATCAGTCGATGTTGGCCTTGGCGAGTACGTCACGCATGATTTCGGCGGCCTGGCCCGGGGTCTTGCCCACGGGGATGCCCGCCGCCTCGAGCGCGTTCTTCTTGTCCTGGGCGGTGCCCTTGCCTCCGGAGACGATGGCGCCGGCGTGGCCCATCTGCTTGCCTTCGGGGGCGGTGAAACCGGCGATGTAGGCGACAACCGGCTTGGTCATGTGCTCCTTGGCCCATGCGGCGGCGTCCTGTTCGGCGAAGCCGCCGATTTCGCCGATCATCATGACAGCCTTGGTGTCGGGGTCGGCTTCGAATGCCTGCAGGGCTTCCAGCAGCGTCGTGCCGACGATCGGGTCGCCGCCGGCGCCGAGACATGCGGTGAAGCCGATATCGGACAATTCGCCCATGAGCTGGTAGGTGAGGGTGCCGGATTTGGAGACCAGTCCGAGCGGGCCGCGGCCGACGATGCCGTCGGGGATGATGCCCAGATTGACGCCGGGGTTGCCGAGCGTGATGAGACCAGGGCAGTTCGGTCCGATGATGCGCACGCCCTTCTTGAGCGCCAGTTCGACGAAGTATGCGGAATCGGCCACCGGAATGCCTTCAGTGATGACCACGATGAGTTCGATGCCGGCTTCGACGGCTTCGACCACGGCGGACTTGGCGAACTTCGGCGGCACGAACACCACGCTGGCCTTGGCGCCGGTGGCTTCACGTGCTTCGCCGCAGGTGGCGAACACGGGGATGTCCGCGTCGGCACCGTTCTTGGCACCGGGGAAGGTGACGGATGTGCCGGCCTTGCGCGGGTTCACGCCGCCGACGATATTGGTGCCGGCCTTGAGCATGCGAGCCGTATGGGTCATGCCCTGATGGCCGGTCATGCCCTGGACGATAACGGGAGCGCCGTCTTCGATGAACAGCATCAGCGAACCTCCTTGGACTGGGTCGCCTCACCGGCGAGCTGCGCGGCCTTGGCTGCCGCGCCTTCCATGGTTTCGGACACATGGATATTCGGGTTATTGGCGGAGGCGAGGATATGCAGACCCTCGGCGGCGGCGTTGCCATCGAAGCGCACAACGATCGGCTTGGAACCGCCGAGCTTGGCGACCGCTTCGAGGATGCCGTTGGCGACTTCCACGCAGGAGGTGATGCCGCCATAGACATTGATGAACACGGATTCGACCTGAGGGTCGGACAGTACGATCTCCAGGCTTTCGGCCATGACGGCTGCGGAGGCGCCGCCGCCGATGTCCAGGAAGTTGGCGGGCTTGATGTTGGTGCCCTGTTCCTCGCCAGCGCCGGAGACGGCATCCAGGGAACTCATGACGAGTCCTGCACCGTTGCCGATCACACCGACCTCGCCGTGCAGGTGCACGTAGTGCAGGCCGTGTTCGCGGGCGCGCTGTTCGAAGGGGTCGGGAACGATGGGATCCACGAAACGCGCCCAGCCGTCATGGCGGAAGGAGGCGTTGTCATCCAAGGAGATCTTGGCGTCCAAGGCGCTCAGCTGCTTGGTGGATTCGTCATCCGGGTCGCCGATCTTGGCGAGCGGATTGATTTCCACGAGCGTGGCGTCGTTGTCTTTGAAGCAGCGCCACATCTTGAGCAGAATCTGTGCGGCCTGATCGACGTCCGCGTGGTAGAAGCCGATGCTCTGTGCCATTTCGGTGGCAGCGGCCAGGTCGAAGTCACCGAGCGCATCGATGTGCAGGCGCTTGACGGCCTCCGGATGTTCCTTGGCGATTTCCTCGACTTCGGTGCCGCCGTTAGCGGTGGCCAGCACGTCGAAGTCGCGCGAGGTGCGGTCCACGGAGATGGACACGTAGTATTCGTGCAGGATGTTCTTGGCTTCGGCTACAAGCACGCCGGAAACCTTGTGCCCGTGGATGGTCATCGGCAGGATGGACTCGGATTCAAGAATCGCCTCGTCGCGGTTATGGGCGATCTTGACGCCGCCGGCCTGACCACGATGACCGATCTTGACCTGCGCCTTGATTACGCAGGGATAGCCGATTTTGTCCGCCGCTTCGGCGACTTCATGGGAGTTCTGGGCAAAGATGGCGTCCGGGGTGGGAATGTCCTGTTCCTCGAGCAGCTGACGCGCCTGGTATTCGTAAAGATCCATCGATCCTTCCCTGACTATGTAATTGGTCCGGCATGTAACTGTACACAGTACATGCCGGACCTTGAAAACTGACTGTACGTTGGGTGAGACGAAATCTCAGGCCGGCATCGCGATCAGCGAGCTGCTGGGCTTGCCGTCGAGCTTATCCAGACCGTCGAGGCCATCGAGCCGCATCACGAAACTGAAGCCCACCACGGTGCCACCGGCCTTTTCGATAAGGTCGGTGGCGGCTTTGGCGGTGCCGCCCGTGGCGATGAGGTCATCGACGATGAGCACTCGCTTCCCTGCCTGTACGGCGTCGGTTTCGATTTCGACACTGGCCGTGCCGTATTCGAGGTCATAGGATTCACCGATGGTTTCGGGCGGCAACTTGCCGGCCTTACGCACGGCGATGAAACCCTTGCCCAAATGGGCGGCCATGGCCGGGCCGAACAGGAACCCGCGCGATTCGAGACCGGCAATGGAGTCGAATTCGCTCGGGGACACCGGCAGGGCCTCTTCAAGTGCTTTGAGCAGAATCTTCAAGCCCTTGGGGTCGGCGAGCACTGGCATGAAATCACGGAAGATGATGCCTTCCTTGGGAAACCCCGGTACGGAACGCACCAAGGACACCAGATATTCGGCGTCCTGTTGCCCTACCTTGCTCAATGCGTCGATGGTGATGTCCGACTGTGCCATAGTGCTCGCCCCTTTTATGCCTTTGCGATGCGATACGCGGATGGTGCTACCGAATCGAACAGCTTACTTCGTCTTGGTTTCGTTGTCGTCACCGGTCTCGTCAGCGGTGTCTTCCTCGGACACGACGGACGCCTCGATCGGAACCTGACCAGCCTCATCGTTAGCCGGAGCCTCGGTGTCTTCGTCGGGCAGCGGGTTGCCGTTCTCGTCGACCTCATCATCGGACACATAGGCCGGGCGGATGTACTCACGGGCGATGGCATTGAAGCCGAAACGCAGCTTGGAGCCTTCGGAGTCGATGACGATCTCCTCATACTGCTCGTCGACTTCGACGACCTTGCCGATCACCTGGCCGATGGTGATGACCTCGGTGCCGGGCTGCAGATTGCGACGGAAGTCCTGCTTCTCCTGCTGTTGCTGCTTGGCCTTCTTGGACTGCCACCACATCATGCCGCCGAACACGACGACGATCACGATGAGCATAATGTACTGTTCCACGAAACAACTCCTTCAAACGAGCGACATTGACGAAACGCTGCCGAGTGTGCAAACAGGAGAAAGTCTAGAAGAGCTTGCTGACATCATCTTTGGGCGTAATCCCCAAATGCTGCCATGCCTTCTCGGTAGCCACACGGCCTTTGGGCGTGCGAATCATAAAACCTTCGCGCACGAGATACGGCTCGCACACGGTTTCCACGGTTTCCGATTCCTCGCCCACCATGGCCGCCAGATTGTTCAGGCCCACGGGTCCACCGTTGAAGTTGCGCACGATGGCATTGAGCACGGCGATGTCCAGCCGGTCGAGGCCTTCGGAGTCGATCTGGTACAGGGCCAGCGCCTCCTTGACGTCGTCCGGCCGCACCACAATCAGGTCGTGGACGATGGCCCAGTCGCGTACACGGCGTAGCAATCGGTTGGCGATACGCGGCGTGCCGCGCGAACGCAACGCAAGCTCATGAGCGGAACCCGTATCAAGGTTTACGCCCAGTACGTTGGCCGAACGTTCGATGAGCTTTTCCAGCTCCTCGTGCGGATAGAAGTCGAGATGTGCGGTGAAGCCGAAGCGTGCGCGCAACGGGCTTGGCAGCATACCTTCGCGCGTGGTAGCACCGATGACGGTGAATCGCGGCAGGGTCAGCGGGATGGAGCTTGCGCCCGGGCCTTTGCCGACCATCACATCGACGCGGAAGTCCTCCATCGCGATATACAGCAGCTCTTCGGCGGCGCGCGGCAGACGATGGATCTCGTCGATGAACAGCACTTCGCCGACGTCGAGGGAGCTCAGAATCGAAGCAAGATCACCGGCATGCTGAACCGCAGGGCCGGAAGTCACGCGAATCGGCACTTCAAGCTCATTGGCAACGATCATGGCCAACGTGGTTTTGCCCAAGCCAGGAGGGCCGGCGAGCAGAATATGGTCCGGTGGCACATCGCGTTTGCGGGCCGCGTCCAGGAACAGTTGCAGCTGGGCCTTGAGCCGTGGCTGTCCGATAAAGCCTCCGAGAACATGGGGGCGCAGCTCCTCGTCGCTGACCGGCTCGTTGCCGATCGGCTGGGAGGAGACCATGCGCAGCGACTCTTCGTTGGCACCGGTGTTGGAGGCTCCGTAATCCGTTGTCTCGCTCATCAGCGGCCCCTATCCATCAGCGCCAAAGCCAGACGTAGCACACGCGGCACATCGTCGGTGGCAAGCGGCGTGGGAATGTCGTTTTCGGCGCAAGCCTCGGCAACGGCCTGCTGGGCGTCCTGCTGACGCCAGCCAAGCGAAATCAGTCCTTCGACAACCTGTTCCGTACCGGTATCCACCGGAGACTTGGATGTTGCCGCCTGAGCGGAAGCACCCTCGATCTGACTCAAATCAATAGAGCCCTTAAGCTCGAGGATGATCTTCTGTGCGCCCTTCTTACCCAGCCCCGGAGCCTTGGCCAGCGCGGTGGCGTCGTTGTCGGCGATGGCGTGGGCCAACTGACTCGGCGTCAGTGTGGAGAGTAACGATTGGGCCACTTTAGGCCCAATGCCGGAGACCTTGATGAGTTGCAGGAAGGTTTTCTTGGCGTCCCGATCCAGGAATCCATGCAGGGTAATGGCATCCTGAGAGAGGTTCATATAGGTGAAGACGCGGGTGTCTTGCCCGGCGTGCAGACGGCTCAGGTCGGTGGCGGACATGCGCACTTCGTAGCCCACTCCCCCAACATCAATCAATGCGGTATCGGTTTCGACCGATTCAACCCGCCCGGTCAGCATGCCGATCATACAGGTACTCCTTCAGCGCTCCAGGATTCAAGACTCGAACAACTGTTCGAAAGTATACTACATGCCTCGGTCGTGGTTGATGCGGCGGCGCGTGGAGTTCTGTGCGGCCTCAGCCCACTGGCGTTGCGCGGCGGTCAGATGTTGTTCGCGTTCGCCGCCCTGCAATGCGCCTGCCGGGCGCAGCGCATGGCAAATGGCCAAAGCCAAGGCATCGGCGGCATCGGCGGGAGTCGGCATTTTGGTGAGGTTCAAAATACGTGTCACCATACGCTCCACCTGAATCTTCTGCGCCTGCCCGTTACCGGTGATAGCCAGCTTGGCTTCGGTAGGCGTATGCAACGCCACGGGAATATTGCGTTGCGCGGCGGCGAGCATGGCGAGGCCGGCGGCCTGTGCGGTACCGAGTACGGTGTTGCGGTTGGATTGGGCGAACACACGCTCGATAGATACCGCGTCCGGCGCGAATCGGTCCATTTTCTCGGACAGGCCGTTGTAGATGGCCAGTAGACGCAGATCCTGGGTGATATCCGGTGAGGACCGCACCACGTCCACGTGAATAAACGAAAGCCGGCGGTGCTCGCCGGCTTCGATCACGCCGACCCCGCAACGTGTGAGCCCGGGGTCGACGCCAAGGATAATCACGAGGATTACTCCTCGTCGAGCTGGGCCATCACCTCGTCGGAAGCGGTCCAGTTGGAGTAGATGTTCTGCACATCGTCGAGGTCATCGAGGTTGTCGATGAGCTTGGACACCTTGCGGGCATCTTCAAGGCTCAACTCGACCTCGTTCTTCGGCTGCATGACCTGGTCGGCGGAATCGTAGTCGAAGCCGGCTTCCTGCAGAGCCTTGCGCACGGTGAACAGGTCGGACGGACCGGTCACAACGGTGAACACCTCACCGTCATCGGTAACGTCCTCGGCACCGGCTTCGGCGGCGGTTTCGAACAGCTTGTCGAAGTCCACGCCCTCGGACGGCACCACAATCTGGCCCTTGCGCTCGAAGTTGAAGGACACGGAGCCGGAGGTGGCCAGAGAGCCGTTGCCCTTGGTCAGGGTGGAACGGACTTCGGCGGCCGCACGGTTGCGGTTGTCGGTCAGGCATTCGATGATGAGGCCAACGCCGGCAGGAGCGTAGCCCTCGTAGACGATGTCTTCGTAGTTGGCGGCACCATCTTCAGCACCGGCACCACGCTTGACGGCGCGAGCGATGTTGTCGGCCGGCATGGAGGCCTTCTTGGCCTTGTAGATGGCATCGTACAGGGACGGGTTGCCGTCCGGGTCGCCGCCGCCGAGGCGGGCGGCGATTTCGATGTTCTTGATGAGTTTGGCGAAGAGCTTGCCGCGCTTGGCGTCGATGGCGGCCTTCTTGTGCTTGGTGGTCGCCCACTTGGAATGACCTGACATAATGCTCCTAGCAATTATTGAAACGGATGATGTCAAACGAAACGATTGTAGGCCGTTAATCAGACATACCCGTAATGTTTCCGATGATTGTCTTATTGCGCGTACCGATAAAACCGGTTGCGCGGGTGCCGCACCCGGTCAGGCAAGCGGCAAATGATACTGCGGGGCCAGCTGTTCGAATGCCTGGGCATAGGCATCTCGCTGGTCGGACAGCAGAATCGGCATGGTACGCGTCTGGGCGACGATGGGCATGAAGTTCGCATCGCCATTCCAACGCGGCACCACATGCTGGTGCAGGTGCGCGGCGACTCCGGCACCCGCGACCTCGCCCTGATTGATGCCGATGTTGTATCCGTCCGGACGGGAGACGGTCTCCATCACCTTCATGGCGAGGGTGGTGGCCTTCTCGAATTCGAACAGTTCGGCATCGTCGAGTTCGGTGATGAATCCGACGTGACGGTACGGGCAAATCATGAGATGCCCGACATTGTATGGGTAGAGGTTCATGATGGCGAACACGTGCGTGCCACGCCAGGCGATGAGGCCGTCTTCGTCGGATTTTTTGGGTCCGACGCAGAACGGGCATTCCTTCGTCTTGGGCTTGGTTGGGCGATCCTCGCTGTTGCGCAGCACATAGGTCATGCGCTGCGGAGTCCACAGTCGTTCGACCGTGTCCTCCTGAGGCGGAAAGTCCGCCGGATTATCGACACGCACGTCAGTCATTTTCGCGCCCTTTCTTGGCTCCCCTCAGAGAGGGGAGCCAGTACCATTCACATCACTCAGCCACAGCAGCGTTGAAGTCGTCGGCGGAGTTCACCTGGACGCGCTTCTTGATGACGGTGAGAATCTGCTCGCGAGCAGTGTCCACCGGCACACCGTTGAGCTGGCTACCGTCGCGGAAGCGGAAGCTGACCGCGTTGTTGTTCATGTCTTCCTCACCGACGATGAGGATGAACGGCACCTTGGACTTGGAGGCGTTGCGAATCTTCTTGCCGAAGCGATCGTCGGAGTAGTCGATCTCGCAACGGACCATCTCATCTTCAAGGGACTTGACGAAGCCGGCCAGATGCGGGGCAAACTCGTCGGCAACCGGCACGCCGAGCACCTGCACGGGGGCCAGCCACGCCGGGAAGGCACCTGCGTAGTGCTCGAGCAGCACGGCGAAGAAGCGTTCGATGGAGCCGAACAGGGCGCGGTGAATCATCACCGGGCGCTGGTGGGTGCCGTCCTTCGCGATGTACTCGAGCTGGAAGCGCTCCGGCAGGTTGAAGTCGAGCTGGATGGTCGAGACCTGCCAGGTGCGGCCGATGGCGTCGCGGGCCTGCACGGAGATCTTCGGGCCGTAGAAGGCGGCGCCGCACGGATCGTCGACGAGCTCGAGGTTGGATTCCTTGGCGACCTCGGCGAGCGTGTTGGTGGCCTCCTCCCAGATCTCGTCGGAGCCGACGTACTTGTTCGGGTCCTTGGTGGACAGCTCGAGGTAGAAGTCGGTCAGGCCAAAGTCCTTGAGCAGGTTCAGCACGAAGGTGAGCAGGCTGGTGAGCTCGTCCTTCATCTGCTCGCGGGTGCAGTAGATGTGGGAGTCGTCCTGGGTGAGGCCGCGCACACGGGTCAGGCCGTGGACCTCGCCGGACTTCTCGTAGCGGTACACGGTGCCGAACTCGAAGAGGCGCAGCGGCAGCTCGCGGTAGGAGCGCTGGCGCGACTTGAAGATGAGGTTGTGCATCGGGCAGTTCATCGGCTTGAGGTAGTAGTCGGCGCCCGGCTTGGTGATGTTGCCGTCCGCGTCCTTCTCCTCGTCGAGGTGCATGGGCGGGTACATGCCGTCCTTGTACCAGTGCAGGTGGCCGGAGGTCTCGTACAGGCCGCCCTTGGTGATGTGCGGGGTCTGCACGAAGCTGTAGTGGTGCTTGCGGTGCATCTCACGGGAGTAGTCCTCCATAGCGTTGATCACGGCGGCACCCTTCGGGTGGAACACGGCCAGGCCGGGGCCAATTTCATCCGGGAAGGAGAACAGGTCCATCTCGGCGCCGAGCTTGCGGTGATCGCGCTTGGCGGCTTCTTCCAGGCGGGTCTGGTAGGCCTTGAGGTCTTCCTTGGTGGCCCATGCGGTGCCGTAGACGCGCTGCATGGTCGGGTTCTTCTCGGAACCACGCCAGTAGGCGGCGGCGGAACGCTCGATCTTGAAGGCCTTGATGTAGCGGGTGTTCGGCAGGTGCGGGCCGCGGCACAGGTCCTTCCAAACCACATTGCCATCACGGTCTACGTTGTCGTAGAAGCTGAGCTCCTTTTCGGAGATCTCGGTGGCGTCGGCCGGGTCGAGGTGTGCTTCCTTGTCTTCGATCAGTTCGATCTTAAAGGGCTGGTCGGCCTCTTCCTTCAGAGCCTCTTCCTCGGTCACGGAACGGCGGCAGAAGGACTGGGAGGACTTGATGATGCGCTGCATGCGCTTCTCGATGTCCTTGAGGTCGTTCGGGGTGAAGGGCTGGTCGACCTGGAAGTCGTAGTAGAAGCCGTCCTTGATGACGGGGCCGACGCCGAGCTTGGCGTTCGGGTAGACTTCCTGCACGGCCTGGGCCATGACGTGGGTGGCCGAGTGACGCATGATTGCGAGGCCGTCTTCGGAGTCGAGGGCGATGGGGTCGACGGTGTCGCCATCGTTCAGCGGCGTGTACAGGTCACGGTTCTCGCCGTTGATCTTGACTGCGATGATGTTCTTGTCTTCCGCGAACAGTTCTACGCCGGTGGTGGTTGCTTCCACCTCCTTCGCTTCGCCGTTGACGGTTATGGAGATGGTAGCTTGCGCCATGATTTGTCCTTTGCTATCGGGGCCCGCGGTACTAATGTGCAGGCCTGGACTGGTTAATCAACGTAGGACACGATAGGTTGGGCGTGCGACAAATACCACCAGCATCTGAACCAATACGAAAAAACCTCGCCGAAGCGAGGTTTCGTTGTGGAGCGGACAACGGGACTCGAACCCGCGGTCTCAACCTTGGCAAGGTTGCGCTT